>SCPP01001588.1_pt1 | contig 192839 bp, 176 predicted proteins | sample 6106811 | NCBI WGS metagenome assembly SCPP01 (sample SAMN10720449, study PRJNA508395) | human gut metagenome | isolation source: Participant 2 stool, 15 month | host: Homo sapiens | collected 2018 | reverse complement strand
GCCTTGGATGTGATACTACCTATAAAGACCGTGATGCGGTGGCTCAATTTTAATTGGACAAGACAAAATGCATAGACAAAATGAACATAGCTATTTATAATTATCAAGAATTTAACGAGTATATAGGTGGCATTGAGCGCGTGTCAATATCCCTAACAAGAAGTTTGATTAAACGTGATGTCAATGTGATTTTTGTTGCTGTGCATAAATCACAATACAATATAGAGTATAGGACTCCAGTACCGATGTTTTTTCTACCGGATGAGGATGCTACATCTGTAAACAATATAAAAGAGTTTAAAAGAATATTGGCAGAACAAAATATAGATGTTGTTCTTAATCAAGATGCCCATTCGTTGGCTTCGCACGAACTCGTATGGAAGGTGGTGCAAGGCACATCTGTAAAATATATTTCAGCCTTGCATTTTTGCCCAACGATAAGAAACTTGATATATAGACATCCTATAGACTGGAACATGTTTTCGTTCAGGGAGAATTGTCTTCGTCTGTTAAAGGGAATTGCTTATAAATATCCATTTTGTTTGTTCACAATGAAAAACGTAAAAAAGCATTATCGTAGATTGTATGAAGAGAGTAATCGTGTAGTGCTACTTAGTGAAAGGAACATTCCGGAGTATGCAAAAGTTGGCAGGTTGAAAAACACTAAAAAACTATGTGCAATAAACAACATGCTATCTTTTGAGAGGAAAGATGTAGATTGTACGAAGGATAATAAAATTCTTTTTTGTGCCAGAGTGTCCACTCAAAAAAGGCCGGAAAGGGCTTTGTATGTGTGGAAGGAAATATATAAAAAATTGCCTGGCTGGTCGATTGATGTAGTGGGTGATGGCAACTTACTTGACCGATTGAAACGACTTTCCGACAAACTTAACTTGGAACGTGTTACATTTCATGGGTTCAAGAATCCCATAGATTTTTATAAGTGTTCAAAAATATTCCTGATGACTTCTGATTATGAAGGATGGGGGCTTACTCTGACTGAGGCTATGCAATATAAATGCGTACCTGTGGTCATGAGTACTTATTCAAGTATTTTTGATATTGTTGACGATGGTAAGAATGGTTGCCTTATACTAAACGTGGATTGCAAGACAATGGCAGATAAGGTGTTGTGGCTTGCGGAAAATCCACAAAAGTTGAATGATATGGCAGATGAGGCTTATAAGAAGACACAGTGTTTTGCTGCTGATAAGATTGCTGATAAGTGGATAAGTGTGTTTGAAGAGGTATTACATCAAAAAGATATTCTGAGATGAAACTAATATCTCTAATTGTGTTATTAATTTCATTAGTATTTTTTTATACGGCCCCTAATTATCCGTCAAGACCATTTATGGGGTTTTGTACAATAATAGCCATATTCTTAATTGTATTACAAATAAAAGGCTATTGTACAGACAAAGAATTAAAGAAAATTTATTTAAGACATTCTACTATATTTCTGATATTTTTTTTTATTGTATTCTTTCAAAGGGCTACTGATTTTTCTTTAGGCATAATAGATCAGGATTCGATTTCTGTATACGATTTGATATGGGCTTACGTTCCTTCTGTTGTCAGTAAAGCAAGTGCTCTTGCTCTTTTAGCTTTAAGTACTTTTTTGTTTGGGTATCATTGCTATAGCCCAAGGCTGTTGAAGGACTGTATATACACATATAAGTTTCGTAGTAAGTATTTTTTGGTAACAAGCGGATTCGGGTTGCTATTCGTATATGTTGCATTGACAGGTATTGGTGATTTTTCAAAGCATTCAGAAGATGAGAATATGGGTTTTTTGATGGTTGCTCAAGCTGTCTTGTTGGCAATTGTAGTAATTTATTCTTATGAGTATAAGAATAAAGTCAATGCAAAAAGTATAAGAATTTTATATTTTTTATTTCCATTGTCATTAATTTTATTTTATCTCTTTGTATATTTTGCTACAGGTAATAGAGGTGGTGCAATAAAAGTGTGTCTTATGTTATTAGCATCTTACGTATACATTGCAAAGGATGGTGTTAATTATAAGAGAATATTTGTGCTTTTTATTATAGGGGCTTTTTCGATGACTCTTATTGGCATCATAAGAATGCAAGAGACAAAAAATTTGAATGAAATATCTTCGTTGATTTCTGCAAAGGAAACAATTTCACCTTTAACAGTTGAATTATCAGGTAGTGTTAATACGGTTCATCTCGTTTTAGCAAATGTTCCTATTAAACAAAATTATAATTGGGGAACTTCGTTTATTAATGGTTTTTCGGTTTTAGTACCTGGTTTAAGTAGAATTACACATGGGGTTGCAGAACCGTCTGGAGAAACGATAACAAAAATGTATTTTGGTGAAAATATGCCAGATTGGGGATGGGGATTCGGCTCTTCATGTATTGCAGATGTTTATATTTCATTCGGAATTCTTGGAATTATAGTCATTTTCTTTTTTTTAGGTCGATTTATTCACTATTTGGAATATGGAACTTTTGTGGCTGATAAGTCTCCGTATTTTTTAATTCTTTCATTTTGTGTCTTTTCACAATTTCATTCCCTTTGTAGAGGCTCATTTTCTATATTGTTTTTAAGTTGGGATTATGCCGTTTTATTGGTATTCCTATTTGTTCAATGTTATAAAAAAAGGAAAATTATACATAATACATAAAGTCAGTTGCTATGGTAAATTCCAAACCCTATTATCCTGAAATTACCTGCCTCAAAGGTATTGCAATTCTGTTTGTTATAATGGGGCATTCGTTGACTCCAGTTTTAAACTTAGACACTGAAATCAGCCCGATATTGCGCTATATAATCGTTGAGCCCCAGATGTCGATGTTTTTCATTGCAAGTGGTTTTTGTTTTCAGAAACGTTGGATTGGAGGACTTTTTAGTAAGAAATTTAAGCGGCTAATGATACCTTATGTGTCGTTTTGGTGCATCATGCAGTTTACTCATTCTGTTCTTGCAGGATTCACAAGGTCGGGGGTACGATATTGCCGATGAGATAGTGGCTTTATTTACAGGTGGTCATTATTGGTTTCTTTACGACCTTTTGCTGGTAATGATTACAACAAGGTTGTTCCGTAGTTTTAAGGGGGGATTGATACTGCTTGCAACGATAGCTGTGATATGCCGTTTGTCAATAAGCGATATGCCGACCAATATGTGGAGATATTTCCTTTATACCCCATTCTTTATCGCAGGCATCTATATGCGTAGAAACTATTCGGTAATCAGAAAGTTTGTATCAGAATATCGTTTGCCAATTTTTGCTGTTTCATTGGTGGGCTTTGTTTTGGCTTATATGTTTGAAGAAAAAGAAATGTTTATAGGTCGTATGGCAGGTGTTGTATTGTTTGTAACTATGTGCTATACAATACTTTATGATTTTAATGGGGGTGAAAAGGTCTTTGGAAAGCTGGGGATTTTTCATTTTGGAAAATATTCTTTGCAATATTACCTCAACCATATTCAAACGGCAATGGTGACGATAGCAATCGTTTCGCACTTGCATCTTGATTTTCCATGCAGCCACTATGTAGAATGGCTGTTAATATCTGTTTTGATGACGCTATTCTCGTATATAGCTCTATTGGTAGAGAAACGTTTTAAGGTGTTGCGCATCATGACAGGTTTAGAATAAAACAAAAATAGATGAAAATACTGTTTGTTTCCGAAAGTTATTATCCATATCAAAGTGGTGTGCCGATGGTGGTGAAATATCTGGCCGAAGGTCTTGCGGTTGATAATGAAGTAACTGTTGCTACATCAATTTCTCCGACAGAAGAATTGCCTGTCGGGGATGAATATAATGGGGTGCATATCCGGCGTTTTCTTCTGTGGCACAACATAGCCAAGAGGGTGAAAGGCGATTTATTGGGTATCCGAAGTTTTGTACTTAACGGTTCCTTTGATGTTGTTATAATAGAGTGTGGACAGGCAATGACAACTGATGCTCTGTTGCCCATAATGAGCCAGATAAAAGTTCCGTGCATTCTTCACGCCCATGGTTTATCGGGATTGCTTTGTAAGCCATTCGGCTTAAAGTCTGACTTCAAGCATACCATTGGCGGCACATATAATTGGTTGCGTATGCAGATTTACTACGGCTATACTTTCAAGCGTCAATGTAAATATTTTGCGGCATCCATTAGCTTGACTGATTGCGATTCGGGATTTGATTATGTCACTAAGAATATTCAAAGTAATTATGTGCTTTGTAATGCGGCTGATGACGCATTTTTTGAGAGGCAGAGGAACAATATGAATTGCCTACTGATGGACGACCATATCTGATTAGCATAGCCAATTATACGGTGGTAAAGAACCAGATAGAAATGATGCGTCAGTTCTACAAATCAAAGCACAAGGAATACGCCCTTGTCATGATAGGTTCAAAGAAAACTCCTTATTACTATGAGTTGCAAAAGGCAAAAGCTAAATTTGACAGACAGTATGGTGAGCGTTCGGTCTTTATGTTTACCGGAATAGACCGTAAGTATTTTCCTACATCTTGGACAAGGCTTCTGCCTACTTGGTTTCAGTACACATGAAGAATTTTCTATATCTGTAATAGAGGCAATGGCAAGGTCATTGCCGTTTATAAGTACTAATGTGGGAATGCTCATCAACTACCTGGTGGCATAGTTGTGGATGACATACGTGATATGCACTTGACAATAGATGCAATGTTAGGTAATGACAAAGAACGTGCCAGGCTGGGTAAAGAAGGAAAGCAATATGCTTTTGAAAATTGTCGTAGGCGTACAGCTGTGAAAAATGGAAAGTATAATACACAAAGTTTTGCAGCAACAAGTGAAGAGCAACAAATATTAGCGTATATGAAAACAATACTTTTATATGTCCGTATTTCGGTAAACTGCCAATTGCTCACATGAAGTTGTGGTTGTTGTCATGCGAAAAGAACCCTACTATCAATTGGTTGATACTGACGGACGATTATACGGAAGAGTTGAAATACCCGTCAAATGTGAAGGTGGTTTATACAACCTTGGAAGCTATAAAGCAACAGGTGCAAAAGATGTTTGACTTTCCTATATATCTTGACCATCCATATAAATTATGTGACTATAAACCGGCCTATGGTTATATATTCCCTGAATACACCAAAGGTTATGACTATTGGGGACACTGTGACATGACGGATTGTATTTTTGGAAATTTGCGTAAGTTTTTGACTGACGAGTTCCTTACTGGTGCGGACAAGTTCCTGTATCTTGGCCATATGACCATATATAGGAACACCGATGAAGTGAACCATAGAATATTTGAGGACGTGTCATTCCGAAAAAACAATCTAAAAGAAATTTTGGGGTCGGAACGTAATTGGGCTTTTGACGAGCTGAATCCTATAAGTATAAACACCATATACATGGAGTACGGATGGAGAATAAAACGTTTTGATGAAATGTACGCTGATATAAAAGCCTCTGAGAAAAATTTTGTGACAGGCAAATACGATGAACGTTTCATATATAAAGGGCCATCTGAAGGGAAGCATGTTTTCGAGTGGAATTCAGGAATCCTGACAGACTGGATACTTCATAAAGATGGTTCCTTGACATCTCGGGAATTAGGCTATGTGCATTTTCAGAAGAGATGCATGAAGGATAAGGTTTCTGAAACCATCAGATTCTGCATCGTACCGAATGCGTATATAGATACCCCTAATAAGATTGACTTGGCTTTTGTTCGCAAACATACAAAATATTGCAGATACATGTATCCGCAATATTTTAAGTTACGATATAAAAACCTGAAATTCAAATTAAAGAACAGCATCAAAAGATTTTTGTGCATGAGAGACCATAATATATTCGTAACCATAGCAATTCCTTTTTATAATTCTGAGTGTTTCCTTGCTGATGCCATTCAGTCAGTTGTGAACCAGACTTATATAAACTGGGAATTATTGCTGATGGATGACAACGGAACAGACGGTTCACGTAAAATTGCTGAAAAATTTGCAGCAAAAGACAAAAGAATACGATTGGTTAGTGATAACGAGAATCACGGGCTTCCCTCTCGTCTTAATGAAAGTGTAGAGTTGGCCAAAGGTGAGATATATGTCCGTATGGATGATGATGACATTATGGTTGCGGACAGAGTGGAAACGCAAGTGGAGTACCTGTTGGAACATCCGGACGTTGATGTAGTGGGGGCGTCAGCAATGATAATTGATGATAAAAATAATATTATACGTTCCTCTGATATGAGCGGTGTTTCTACTGGGTTTATACATCCTACGGTTTGTGGGAGGACAGAATGGTTTCGTAGAAACAAGTATAATGAGAAATGTCGTAGATGCCAAGACTGTGAACTCTGGCTTCGGACGGCAGGCAGCAGCAATTTTTACAACATAGAACGTCCGTTGCTGTTCTACCGTGAATTTGGTATACCGTCCTTGAAGAAAAATCTGAAAGCTCATCAGGCGCAACGCTATATCTATCGTGGTTACAAGCAATATGGAAAATCATTTGCATGGTATCTTAAATCAATTATAGTTACATATGTAAAGGATGCTGTTTATCTGTTTTTTGCTGCTATAGGAAAAATGGATTTTTTGGTGGGTATGAGAAAAAGAAAGCAGCTGCCGAAGGAACTATGGTTGCCGGAGGTAAGTATAGATATTTAAGCTATTCAAAGGATTCTTGTTTGGGGAGATAAGCAATACAAAGATGAAGCTTATTCATGTCTTTTCTATATTCGCTACTGTCGAAAGCTTTTTTGACGGTCAGTTTAAGTACTTGACAGATCAAGGTTACGAGGTTGTGGTAGTGTCAAGCTATGCGCAAAATGCCGAGGCGGTTTGTAAACGAAATGGTGTGCGCTTCGTGCCTGTCAATATTCCCAGAAGTGTATCACCAATGGCAATAGTTAAGGCGGTAAGGAAACTTTGTTTACTGATTCGTGAGGAAAAGGTGGATGCCGTGTTTGGTCATACTCCAGTTGGTGCTTTGTGTGCCATGATAGCGGCAAGAGTATGTGGAGTGAAGAGCCGTGTGTATTATCGGCATGGAGTAATTTACACTACAATGCAAGGATTGAAACGCACGATATTCAAGGCTGAAGAACGATTTGTAGCTTCGCTTGCAACAAGTGTTGTGAATGTCAGCTATTCATTGTCCAAGCTTGCTGTTATTGATAGACTGAATTGTGTTTCCAAACAAAATGTTATAGGGCATGGAACGTGTGGCGGTATTGATGCTTATGACGTTTTCAACCCCAATGGATTGATAATGAAAAATTCATGAGGTTGAAGGCAAATCTTGGAATTGGCAAACCTGATATTGTGTTTGGATTCTGTGGACGTATATGTAATGACAAGGGCATACCGGAATTGGTTAACGCTTTTAATATGTTCCAAAGAAACATATTGATTTGAAAGCAAAATTATTGTTGATAGGTATTATGGATGAACGTGACATTCTACCACAAGCTACCAGGGATGCAATAAAGGATAGCAAAGACATCGTGGTATCAGGATGGATAAAGAAGAGTGAAATCCCTTATTATTATTCTATGCTTGATGTGTTTGTATTTCCATCTCATCGCGAAGGCTTTGGAATGTGTGTATTGGAGGCATCGGCTATGGAGAAACCGATACTTGATAGTCGCGCACATGGTTGTGTTGATGCCATTGTAGAGCATGAAACAGGTGAATACATAAATTTGTCGGCAGAGGGGATATGCAGAGGGATGGAACTGATGCTTGATGCCGACTTACGCAAGCGGCTTGGTGAGAACGGACGTAAACGAGTGTTGGAATGGTATGATTTTAAGATAATGTGGCCGTTGGTCGGGGATTTGTATAAGAAAATTTTAAAGTAGAAGTATGATTAATAGGAACACATCTTATTTGTTGATTTTGATTGAAGTCGAATCGTAAGCACTCAATTTAGAGCTCAAAATTGAAATGTTTACCTTCGCAGCGAATCAAAATTAGAAATATATGTATAGCAGCAGAGATTTAGAAAGTTTTTACTTTCAGTACCAGACCGAGTCTTTGTCTCATGGTGAGTCCCTCCAGTCCTTTTGTTTGAAGCACAAAGTTCCTTATAACATCTCTCACAAGTGGTATAAGGATACGTGTAATCAAATAGGTTGCTATCAAATAATTACTGTAATGGATTTTGATGCATTGGCTTCTCCTTTGGGGTACTCTTCTTTCGTGCATGAGGATTTTGAAGATTATTATCATTTTGTTATTGGAGAGTAAGTTTTTAAGGGATACAATTTCTTAGTTAGTCCTCAATCTTATTTTTTAATCATGTATTTTCATTTTTTCAAGAGGGTGATTGACTTCATTCTCGTATTTTACGTGTTGGCTTTAATTTGGCCGATACTGCTTCTTGTTGCCCTTTGGTTACATTTTGCCAATAAGGGTACCGGAGCCTTTTTTACTCAGGAACGTCCGGGAAAGAATGGAAAGATATTCAAAGTAATCAAGTTTAAGACTATGACGGATGAACGGGATGCGGATGGAAATCTGCTTCCGGATGCTCAGCGTTTGACTAAAGTAGGACGCTTTGTACGCTCCACCTCGATAGACGAACTTCCCCAACTGATAAATGTATTGAAAGGGGATATGGCCCTGATAGGCCCTCGTCCTTTGCTTCCCCAATATCTGCCGTTATACAGCAAGGAACAGGCGCGTCGTCATGAAGTCCGTCCGGGGATTACGGGCTGGGCACAAGTGAACGGTCGCAATGCCATCAGTTGGACACGGAAGTTTGAACTAGATGTGTGGTACGTGAATCATTGCTCTTTTTTACTCGATTTGAAAATCATTTTTATGACAATAAAGAAGGTCTTTGTACGCGAAGGTATTAGTTCGGAAACTTCGGTTACGATGGAGGCTTTTACTGGAAATAATTAATATTGGAAAATGTATTTATATGGTGCCAGTGGTCATGCCAAAGTGATCATTGATATATTGCGTGCGAATAATGAACCGATTGAAGCATTGTTTGATGATAATGAAAAAATCCATACTCTTTTTGACTATCCCGTATTACGTTCGTCGGAAGTCTGTGGTCCGTTGATAATCAGTATCGGGAATAATGGTGTTCGTAGAAAGATAGCAGAAAAGCTACAAGTGGAATATGGCCGGGTTTTTCATCCTTCGGCAATTATTTCGGAAAAGGCTATAATAAAAGAAGGTACTGTTGTAATGCAGGGGGCTATCGTTCAGTCAGATTGTCGTATTGGGAGTCATTGTATCATTAATACAGGTGCTTCGGTAGATCATGAATGTAGGCTTGGGGATTATGTACATATTTCTCCTCATTGTACACTTTGCGGTAATGTACAAGTGGGTGAGGGGGCATGGATTGGTGCCGGTAGTGTAGTCATTCCTGGAGTAAAGATTGGGAAATGGAGTATTGTAGGTGCTGGTTCAGTTGTCACAAAGGATATTCCGGATGGGGTTTTAGCGGTAGGAAACCGATGTAAAGTAATCAAGAATATAGTTTTGTAAATCATATATATCTTATGGACAAGCAAATTTATCTCTGCCTCGCCCACATGAGCGAATCCGGATTGGAACAGAAATATGTAAAGGAGGCATTTGATACCAATTGGGTAGTACCTTTAGGACCTAACGTAAATGCTTTTGAGGAGGATTTGAAACAGTTTACGGGCGACACACATGAAGTGGTGGCACTGAGTGCGGGTACGGCAGCAGTACATTTGGCATTGATAGTCTGCGGTGTCGGTCCGGGAGATGAAGTGCTGGTGCAAAGCTTTACTTTCTGTGCCTCTTCGCATCCTATCACTTATCTGGGTGCCAAGCCTGTGTTTGTGGGTTCTGAGCCGGAAACTTGGAATATGGACCCTGTGCTGCTGGAGGAGGCGATAAAAGACCGTATCGCCAAGATAGGAAAGAAGCCAAAGGCGATTGTTCCGGTGGCTCTCTACGGTATGCCTTACGATTGCAAACGGATTATGGAAATTGCCGACCGTTACGATATTCCGGTAGTGGAGGATGCTGCCGAGGGCTTTGGCTCTAAGTTTGACGGACGGATATTGGGCACTTTCGGTAAGTTCGGTGTGCTGAGTTTCAACGGGAACAAGATGATTACGACTTCGGGGGGCGGTGCCTTGGTTTGTCAGAGTGCAGAAGATAAGAATACCGTCATGTGGTATGCTACGCAGGCGCGTGATGCTTATCCTTACTATCAGCATACGGCCATCGGCTACAACTATCGTATGAGTAATATCTGTGCAGGTATCGGTCGCGGACAGATGATGGTGGCACAGGCGCATATCGACCATCACAAGCATGTGCAGGCTCTTTATGAGGAACTGTTGAGAGAAGTGAAAGGCGTGCATATCCATCGGCAACCTGCCGATCCGCGTTATGATTCCAATTTCTGGCTTTGTACGGCTACGTTGGATGCTGATGTGAAGGTGCAAGGTCAGGAGAATGCCTATAAGGAGGTGATAAAAACAGCCGTAGGCGGTGCTGTAGGTGTGATAAAGGCTGTGGAGAGTGCTACGACAGATTGTCAACCCAATGACAACGTGGAGGCATTGCGTGTGTTTATGGCAACAAACCGGATTGAAACCCGTCCGGTGTGGAAGCCCATGCACAAGCAGCCTGTATATGTGGATGCTGTGGTTTACACCAACGGAGTGGAGGAGGAAATCTTTAAGGTAGGTTTTTGTTTGCCAGCAGGTCCGTGGGTGACAGATGAAGATGTAAAATACATCGTTGAAAAGATAAAGGAAGCCATTCTCTAAGTGTAGTTGCGCAAAGCGCATTAATCCATCAATCATAACCATGAACGTATTAGTAACTGGAGCTGCCGGTTTTATCGGCAGCAATCTCTGTATGCGCCTGCTGGAGGAACAGCTCGATACCCTTGTAGTGGGTTTGGACAATTTGAATACCTATTATGATGTGAACATCAAGCAATGGCGGTTGGAGCAATTGACGAAGTTTGGAAACAGATTTGTCTTTGTCAAAGGAAACATAGCCGACAAAGCACTTGTCGACAAGCTGTTTGATGAGTATCAGCCGCAAATTGTTGTGAATTTGGCAGCACAGGCGGGGGTGCGTTATAGCATCACGAATCCGGGTGCCTATATCGAAAGCAATCTGATTGGCTTTTATAATATATTGGAAGCCTGCCGCCATTCGTATGATGAGGGCAGGGAGGGGGTGAAACACTTGGTCTATGCTTCTTCGTCGAGCGTGTATGGCTCGAACAAAAAGGTGCCTTATTCTACCGATGACAAGGTGGATAATCCCGTGAGCCTCTATGCTGCTACAAAAAAAAGTAATGAACTGATGGCACATGCTTACTCTAAACTTTATGACATTCCGTCCACAGGTCTCCGTTTCTTTACGGTATATGGTCCTGCAGGTCGTCCGGATATGGCTTACTTTGGTTTTACCGATAAGTTGCTGAAAGGTGAGAAAATCAAGATATTTAATTATGGGAACTGTAAGCGCGACTTTACGTATGTGGATGACATCGTAGAAGGCGTGATGCGTGTGATGGCAAAAGCTCCTGAACGTAGGATGGGTGAAGATGGTCTGCCTATACCGCCTTATAAAGTTTATAATATAGGCAATAATCATCCTGAGAACTTACTGGATTTTGTCCAAATATTGCAGGAGGAACTGATAAGGGCAGGTGTATTGCCTGCCGACTATGACTTCGAGGCACATAAGGAATTAGTACCGATGCAACCGGGTGATGTGCCTGTGACTTATGCGGATACTACTGCTTTGGGACGGGATTTCGGTTTCAAACCGAATACTTCGCTTCGGGAAGGCCTCAGAAATTTTGCTGAATGGTATAAGGACTTTTATATGAAATAATCCATCATTGATTTATATAACCCAATTGAACTGACATGAAAGATTTTGAGAAACTGCGGATTGCTGTAGCCGGTACCGGATATGTAGGACTGTCTATTGCGACACTGCTGGCACAACATCATAAAGTGACTGCTGTGGATGTGGTACCTGAAAAGGTGGAACTGATTAATAATAAGAAGTCACCTATTCAAGATGAATATATCGAGAAGTATCTTTCGGAAAAGGAACTCAATCTGACAGCTACGCTGGATGGCAGGTCTGCCTACAAGGAGGCTGACTTTGTAGTAATAGCAGCACCTACCAATTATGATCCTCAGAAAAACTTTTTCGATACGCATCATATAGAAGATGTGATAGACCTTGTTCTTGAGGTTAATCCGGATGCCGTGATGGTGATTAAATCAACCATTCCTGTGGGGTATTGCCGTTCGCTTTATGTGAAGTATGCCCCAATGTTCCAGTATAAATCGGAATTGAAAGGAAAGAAATTTAACCTGCTTTTCTCTCCGGAGTTTCTAAGAGAGAGTAAAGCTCTTTATGATAACTTGTATCCTTCGCGTATTATCGTTGGCTATCCGAAGATGATTGATTTGGAAGGCCGGGTGTCAGCGGAAGAGAATGCGGCAGTTCGTGCCATCGGAAATCCTGAGGCGGAAGAACTTGCACGTATATTTGCCCGGCTGCTGCATGAGGGTGCATTGAAAGAGAACATTGACACGCTCTTCATGGGCATGAAAGAGGCAGAGGCGGTGAAGCTCTTTGCAAACACTTATCTGGCACTGCGTGTGTCGTATTTCAATGAACTGGATACATATGCCGAGATGAAGGGGCTGGATGCGCAAGCCATAATCAATGGTGTAGGTCTGGATCCCCGTATCGGTACACATTATAATAATCCCTCTTTCGGTTATGGTGGGTATTGTCTTCCCAAGGATACCAAACAGTTGCTTGCCAACTATGACGATGTGCCTCAGAATATGATGTCGGCGATTGTGGAGAGTAACCGTACGCGTAAGGACTTTATAGCCGATAGGGTGCTGCACATTGCCGGTGCATACGGAAGTAACAGTGTATATGATGCGGAGAAAGAAAAGGAGGTAACTATTGGTGTATTCCGGTTGACCATGAAGTCAAACTCGGATAATTTCCGCCAAAGTTCCATTCAAGGGGTAATGAAACGTATCAAGGCTAAAGGTGCCAAACTGGTGATTTATGAACCTACATTGGAAGATGGCAGTACTTTCTTCGGCTCGCTTATCGTGAATGACTTGGAGGAATTTAAACGTATCTCGCAGGCCATTATTGCCAACCGCTATGATGCATGTTTGGATGATGTGGCTGACAAAGTCTATACGAGAGATATTTTAAACGTGATTAAATAAGGTATCTTATTTATATCTGTTTCATGAAGAGACTTTTGTTTTGCATCAATCGTCTTATAATTAAGACTTTATCACTTTTCTCAGAAAAACTACTCCCAAGCACCTTTTTCTTTGGCTACATAGTTTTAATCCTCACCTTTGCATCGTTGATCAACGAAACGTGTGAATAGGAAAACGAATTTAAATCTCTAAAGAAAAAGTATGAGTGTAATTTTCAGGACGGTGGAGAGACCGTCGGACCCCAGGGTTGAAAACTCTCCCAAGAAGTATTATCCGCAGTTGGTAACATTGGGGCAAAGCGTGGATTTGGCGTTTATTGCACAGAAGATGCAGGACCGCTCTTCTCTGTCTATCGGTGACATCAAGAGTACGATGCAGAACTTTGTGGAAAAGCTGAAAGAGCAGTTGCTGGAAGGAAAGACGGTTAATATAGCCGGGCTGGGTGTCTTTATACTGGCAGCCAAATCGAAAGGTGAGGAAAAGGCTGATGACGTGACAGCCAAGAGTGTGGAGAGCGTCCGTATCTGTTTTCAGGCGAATAGGGAACTGAAGATATCGAAGGCTGCTACCCGTGCTGGAGAAAGGCTGGATTTGGTGAGTTTGGATGATTATCTTAAGGGGAAGACTTCTACAGATGGCGGCTCCGGTTCGGAAGGAGGAGGTTCGGATTCGGATGGAGACCAAGGTGAGAATCCACTGGGATAACAGTAGCTATGAATTATTAATCAGATAATGGATAATCTTTATGAAGAAAACGTGGAATGTGATTTTGAAACTTATTATTGCCGTAGCGAGTGCTGTGGCAGGTGTGATTGGCGGACAGACAATGATGTTTTAGTCCGATAGGATTTGATAAATAAAAAATGAGAAGAGCTGCTGGCAGGAAATCTGTCGGCAGCTCTTTTTTTAATCCTTGTATGCTTCTTCGTGTACCCCCGCTACTGCTCGTCCGCTGGGGTCGTTCTTTCCTTGGAAAGAGGCGTCCCATGCCAGCGCTTCGGCGGTGGAGCATGCCACACTGGGTACGCTGGGAACACTCCGGGCTGCGCTTTCACTGGGGAAATGCTCTTCGAAGATGGTGCGATAGTAATACTCTTCCTTATTTTGCGGGGTATGTATCGGGAAGCGTTCGGCGGCATGTGCCATCTGTTCGTCGCTGACGGCAGCGGCAGTGACGGCTTTCAGCGTATCAATCCAACTGTAGCCCACACCGTCGGAGAACTGTTCTTTTTGCCGCCAGGCAACGCTCTGGGGGAGTATGTCGGCAAAGGCTTCGCGGACTACTTTCTTTTCTATCTCCTTGCCGGGGCACATCTTGACTGCCGGATTGATGCGCATGGCAACATCCAGGAATTCTTTGTCGAGGAAGGGGACACGTCCTTCCACTCCCCAGGCTGCAAGGCTTTTGTTGGCACGGAGGCAGTCGTACAGATGCAGTTTGGAGAGCTTGCGCACGGTTTCTTCGTGAAAGGCTTGCGGTGGTGGGCGCCTTGTGGAAGTAAAGGTAACCGCCGAACACCTCGTCCGCACCTTCGCCGCTGAGTACCATCTTGATGCCCATGCTTTTGATGACACGTGCCAGCAGATACATGGGGGTGGAGGCGCGGACAGTGGTTATGTCGTAAGTCTCAATGAAATAGATGACGTCGCGGACAGCATCGAGGCCTTCCTGAACGGTATAGTTTATCTCGTGATGCACGGTACCGATATGACGGGCCACTTCGCGGGCTTTAATCAAGTCGGGAGCACCCTTCAAGCCGACGGCGAAGGAATGGAGCTGCGGCCACCAGGCATCTGCCTTGTTGTCTGTCTCGATGCGTTTGGCGGCATATTTCTTGGCGATGGCAGAGATGACGGAAGAATCGAGTCCGCCACTGAGCAGGACACCGTAGGGGACGTCGGACATCAACTGGCGCTGTACGGCGGCTTCAAGTGCGTCGTGCACAGCCGTGACTTGTGTGCTGTAGGCTGTCCGGCCTATCGAAGCCGGCGCGGCATTACGTTCGGCGGCAGGAGTGTAGTTGTCCTTCACAGCGGCATAGTCCATCCAGTCGCGGGTGTACCAGCGGTGCATCTTGCCCTCGCTCCCACGGTAGTAGTGGCCGGGAAGGAAAGGCTCGTACTCATCGCAGAAACCCTCAAGAGCTTTCAGCTCACTGCCGAAGTAGATGTGTCCGTCTTTGTCGCGTCCTATATAAAGGGGGATTACGCCGATGGGGTCGCGGGCGATGAGGTAATCGTCCGTTTCTTCATCATAGAGGGCGAAGGCGAAGATGCCGTTCAGCTCTTCGAGGAAGCGGATGCCTTTGTCTTTGTAAAGGGCAAGGATGACTTCGCAGTCGGAACCTGTCTGGAAGGCGTATTTTCCGGCATAGCGGGCACGGATGTCGCGATGGTTGTAAATCTCGCCATTGACGGCAAGCACCTGTTTGCGGTCGGGTGAATATAAGGGTTGTCCACCGGATTCCGGGTCGACAATGGAGAGGCGTTCGTGGGCGAGGATGGCGGAGCCGCCTACGTAGATACCACTCCAGTCCGGTCCGCGATGACGGATTTTCTGCGCCATCCGTAGCGCTTTGTTTCTCAACTCAGGAGTTTGAGACTGTATGTTGAAGATTCCTGCTATTCCACACATGAGAATTAAAAATTAAAGGTTAAAAATTAAAGAAAGGGAAATCATTTCTTGTTTTCTTTTAGAGGTTCGAGGTAACGATCTATTTCTGTTGCCACTCGTCGTCCGTCGGCCAAGGCACGTACTACGAGGCTGGCGCCGTGGGCGGCATCGCCTGCCACGAATACGTTCTCTGCAAACTTCGGTTGCTCGGGCTTGAGGAAACCCATGGCAAGAAGCACCATATCGGCTTCGATGACCTCTTTCTTACCCGTAGATTTCATGGTAGGGCGGTTACCGTCTGTTGCCGGAAGCCACTCCACTTCTTCCACTTCCACACCGCATACCTTGCCATTCTTCCCGATGAACCGGGTAGAGGCGAGGGACCATCGACGGGTACAGCCTTCTTCGTGGCTGCTGGTGGTTTTCAGTACGACGGGCCATTGCGGCCAGGGAGTATCCGGGTTGTGTCCTATGGGCGGTTGGGGCATAATTTCAATCTGGGTTACGCTGACGGCTCCCTGGCGAATGCTGGTGCCTATACAGTCAGACCCGGTATCGCCGCCGCCGATGACGAGTACCCGTTTGCCGCGGGCGTTAACGAGTTGGTCTTTCGGGAAGGTATCTCCATCCAGAATATGGTTCTGCTGTGCCAGCATGTCGAGGGCAAAGTAGATGCCTTTCAGCTCCCTGCCCGGAATGGAGAGGTCGCGGGCGGTGGGCGTACCGGTACAAATGGCGTAGGCATCAAATCCGGCAGGCAGTTTCTGTACATCGACATGGACTCCCATCTTGAACAAGATTCCTTCGGCCTCGAGGATTTTCATGCGGCGGTCGATGACGGCTTTGTCCAGCTTGAAGTTGGGGATGCCATAGCGCAGCAGTCCTCCCGGCATCGGTTTGCTATCGAATAGGGTAACTTCGTAACCTTTGACGTTCAGCCGTACGGCAACGCTCAATCCGGCAGGGCCGGCGCCGATGACGGCTACTTTCTTTCCGTTGCGTTCGGGCTGGAGGGGGGTGATGTAGCCCTCGCGAAAAGCAGCCTCGGCAATGGCGGCTTCGTTCTCGCGGATCGTGACCGGTTCGTTGCACGAGAGTTTCAGTACGCACGACTTCTCGCAAAGGGCAGGGCAGATGCGTCCCGTAAATTCCGGAAAATCATTCGTACTGTTCAGTATTTGATAGGCTTCGCGCCATTTGCCCCGGTAGAGCGCGTCTTGGAATTCCGGGTCTTTATTGCCCAGCGGACATGCCCAGTGGCAGAAGGGTACACCGCAGTCCATACAGCGCGAGGCCTGGAGCTTGCGGTCGTGGCTGTTCAGTGTCTGTTCCACTTGGCTGAAGTCTGTGATACGTTCGTGTATCGGACGGTAACCCGCCTCTTGGCGGGGGATATTGAGGAATGCTTTTGGATCTCCCATGATGAACAAATTAAAAGTTAAAGAATTAAAGAATGAAGGGAATTTCCTCAGTCTTTCATTATTTCATTATTAATTCGCGATTCAATAATCGCGTTGCATTTCTGCAATCTTCTGTTGCAATTTCTGCATCTGCTCCTCTTGCAGCACTTTTTTGTATTCGATAGGGACTACCTGGATGAACTGGTCGGCATAGCGTGGCCAGTCATCGAGCATGGTGCGTGCCAGTTTGGAACCGGTGTACAGGTAGTGCTGGCGGATGAGCTCGTGCAGTTCCTTGCGGTAGGAGGCCTCTTCGATGAGGCTCAGTTCCACCATTTCCATATTGCAGAAATAGTCGAAGTTGCCGTCCCGGTTCCATACGTAGGCCACACCGCCGGACATGCCTGCGGCAAAGTTGCGTCCCGTCTGTCCGAGTACTACCACGCGCCCGCCGGTCATATACTCGCAGCAGTGGTCGCCTACACCCTCCACTACGGCTGTGGCACCGGAGTTGCGGACGGCAAAGCGCTCGCCTGCACGGCCGTTGATGTAAACTTCACCGCTTGTGGCGCCATAAAGCAGGGTGTTGCCTGCAATCGTGTTTTTCTCCGCCTCGAAGTTGCTCCGTACCGGAGGCAGGACGGCGATGCGTCCGCCACTCAGACCTTTGCCCAGATAATCGTTGGCCTCGCCTTCCAGCTTGAAGTTGACACCCGGGACAAGGAATGCCCCGAAACTCTGCCCGGCGGAGCCTTTGAACTTCACGTTCAGCGTATGTTCGGGCAGCCCTTTTTCCCCGTATTTTGCGGCAATGACACCAGAGAGCATGGCGCCGCAGGCACGGTCGGTATTGGCGATGGTGTACTCCAGCGAGATTTCCTTCTGGTTCTCTACGGCTTCGGCGGCGGCATGTAGCATCTCTACATCTTTCACATGGTCGATGCCATGCTGTTGGTCGGTGACGTGGCGGATGGCGGCTTCGTTGTCTACGCGTGCCAGTAGTTTGTCGAAGCTTATCAACTGATGTTTCCTGATTCCGTCATCCGGCTTGCGGACGATAAGGTCTGTGCGTCCAATGATGTCATCCAGGCGTTCCACACCGATTTCCGCCAGGTATTCGCGTACTTCCTGCGCCAGGAACGTGAAGAAGTTCACCAGATACTCGCTGCGTCCGCGGAAGCGTTTGCGCAGTTCTTCGTTCTGTGTCGCCACCCCTACGGGGCAGGTGTTCTGGTGACATTTGCGCATCATTACGCAACCCAGTACAATCAGGGCACTGGTGGCGAAACCGAATTCTTCGGCTCCGAGCATTGCCATCAGTATGATGTCGCGGCCTGTTTTGAGCTGTCCGTCCACTTGCAGCATCACTTGTCCGCGCAGGCCGTTCAGCACCAGTGTCTGCTGCGTTTCGCTCAAGCCGAGTTCGGGCGAGATGCCGGCATAGCGGATGGATGATGCAGGAGAGGCTCCCGTACCGCCCTCTGCACCCGAGATGACTATCAAATCGGCCTTTGCCTTTGCCACACCGGCGGCAATGGTGCCCACACCGCTTTCTGCCACCAGCTTCACGCTGATTTTTGCCCGTGGGTTCACGTTCTTCAGGTCGAAGATGAGCTGTGCCAGGTCTTCGATGGAGTAAATGTCGTGGTGGGGCGGGGGGGAAATCAGCGAGATGCCCGGAATGGAGTGGCGTGTCTTGGCAATCACTTCATCCACTTTGAAGCCCGGCAGCTGCCCACCTTCGCCCGGCTTGGCGCCTTGGGCAATCTTTATCTGTATTTCGTCCGCATTCACCAGATATTCTGCGGTGACACCGAAACGTCCTGAGGCCACCTGCTTGATGGCGCTGCGCAGATTGGTGCCGTCTTCGCGCGGCATGAAGCGTGCCCGGTCTTCGCCTCCTTCGCCCGTATTGCTCCGGCCATGCAGCTTGTTCATGGCAATAGCCATGGCTTCGTGGGCTTCGCGGCTGATGGAGCCGTAGGACATGGCGCCGGTGACAAAGCGCTGTACGATGTTCTCTACCGGTTCCACCCGGTCTATGCTGATAGGAGCGCGGCGGAAGTCGAGGAAATCGCGCAGGAAGATGGGAGATTCCTTGCTGTCTACCATGGCAGTGAACTCCTTGAATTTCTTATAGCTTCCCAGGCGTGTGGCAAGTTGCAGTGTGCTGATGGTTTCCGGGTTCCAGGCGTGCTTCTCACCATCCTTGCGGAAGGCATACAGTCCGCGGTTCGGCAATAACTCCGCTTCCCCCTTCTTTTAAGAACCTCCATCCCTTCCTTGTGGAAGGCGATGGCGTCGCGTGCCACTTCATCCAGGCGTATGCCTCCGATGCGTGAACTCAGTCCGCCAAAGTAGGCATTGCTCAACTCCTCGCTCAGTCCTACGGTCTCGAAAATTTTCGCGCCCGGTAAGAACGGATGGTGCTGATGCCCATCTTGCTCATAATCTTGAACAAGCCTTTGCAGACGGACTTGATATATTTCTTTTCGGCAGTGGCGTAGTCGAGCTGTATTTCCTTTTCGTTCACCAGTTTGTCGATGACGGCAAAAGCCATATACGGATTCAGTGCGCTGGCTCCGAAGCCCAGCAGCAGTGCGGCGTGCATCACTTCGCGGATTTCGCCGCTTTCTACAATCAGTGCCGTCTGCACCCGTTTGCCCACGGAGATAAGATGGTGGTGTACCGCCGACACGGCAAGCAGTGACGGAATGGCGGCATGGGTGGCGTCTACGTCGCGGTCGGAAAGCACGATGTAGTTCACTCCTTCGTTGACGGATTCTTCCGCCTGCTTGCAGAGGGTTGCCAATGCTTCCTGCAATCCCTGGCACCCTTTTGCCACTTCGAAGAGCAGGGGCAGTTTCACGGTCTTGAAGCCTTTGTACCGGATGTTGCAGAGAATATCCAGCTGGGCGTTGTTCAGGATGGGATGGTTCAACCTCACCATCTTGCAATGGTTTTCGCTGGGTGTCAGTATGTTCATGCCTACGGCTCCGATGTATTCGGTCAGCGACATTACCAGTTCTTCGCGTATCGGGTCGATAGGAGGGTTGGTGACTTGGGCAAACTGCTGGCGGAAATAGTTGTACAGTAGTTGCGGCTTGTCCGAGAGTACTGCCAGCGGGGTGTCATTGCCCATGGAGTTGATGGGTTCGGCACCGGTGGTACACATCGGGACAATCAGCCGTTCCACGTCTTCTTTGGAGTAGCCGAAGATGCGCAGCATGCTGTCGTAGTTCTCCACGCTATGGGAGACTTTGCGACCGCTTTTCAGTTCGTCCAGCTCGATGCGGTTGCCGGCCAGCCAAGTGCGGTATGGTTTGGCTTCGGCAAGTTGTTTCTTCAGTTCGCCGTCATAATATATTTCGCCTTTCTCGGTGTCTATAAGCAGTATCTTGCCCGGTTGCAGGCGTCCTTTTTCCTTGATGTCTCCCGGCTCGAAATCCATCACGCCGACTTCGCTGGCCACTACCATCATGCCGCCCTGCGTAATCAGGTAGCGTGCAGGGCGCAGTCCGTTCCTGTCGAGCATGCCGCCTGCATAGCGCCCGTCGCTGAAAAGCAGTGCCGCCGGTCCGTCCCACGGCTCCATCAGGATGGAGTGGTATTCATAGAAAGCTTTCAGGTCTTCGCTGATGGGATTCTTTTCGTTGAAGGATTCCGGCACGAGCATGGCCATGGCGTGCGGCAGGCTCAGGCCCGACATGATGAGAAACTCGAGCACATTGTCCAGCGAGGCACTGTCGCTCATGCCCGGTTGCACGATGGGGCGTATCTCCCGGATGTCTCCCAGGGCGGGAGAGGAGAGTACACTCTCACGGGCTTCCATCCAGCCGCGGTTGCCGCGGATGGTATTGATTTCGCCGTTGTGTGCCAGCAGGCGGAAAGGTTGTGCCAGTCCCCAGGTGGGGAAAGTGTTGGTGCTGAAACGGGAGTGCACCAATGCCAGCCCGCTGGTGAAGTAGCTGTTGGTGAGGTCGGGGAAGTAGTTGCGCAACTGCAAGGAAGAGAGCATCCCCTTGTAGACGATGTTCTTCGTAGAGAGCGAGACGATGTAGAAATCCTCGCGGGTGGGGATGTCCGACTTGCGTATTCTGTTCTCTATCCTTTTCCTTATTATATAGAGTTTGCGGTCGGCGGTTTCGCTTTCCGTAAATCCGGTGATGAAAATTTGCTTGATGTCCGGTTCGTTGGCAAGAGCCGCTTCTCCCAATATTTCGGGGCAAGTGGGCACGTTGCGCAGATGCATCAGGGTCAATCCATCCTTTTCAATCTCTTCGATAATGACGCTCAAGATGACAGCCTGGTCTTTTCCGTCTTTGGGAAGGAAAAGCAGGCCGGTGCCGTATTTTCCTTTCTCGGGAACGGGAATGCCCTGCAACAGAATGAATTCGTGCGGTATCTGCAGCATGATGCCGGCACCGTCTCCGGTTTTGTTGTCCGCCCCTTCCGCTCCACGGTGGCGCATGTTTTCCAGTACCTTCAATGCCGATTCTACCAGTTCATGTGATTTTCCTCCCTGGATATTGACCAGCATGCCTACTCCGCAGGCATCGTGCTCATGGGATGCCTCATACAAGCCCAACTGTTTGGGCTGTCGCTGGTAATCCTCTGCTTTTGTTTTGTTGTTAAAAAGTTCTTGTTTCATGATTATAAGCTTTCTTTATTGCTGTATAATATTGTTTGTGGTTTCAAAATGTTCGGCAAATATATGGTATTAATTGCAAAATGCTAATATGTATTCCTGCCTTCTTTCTTGCAAAATTCCTGCGATAGAAGATGAAGTTATGAATTGATAGAAAACACCCTCTGTTTTCTTTTAATCCTAAATCAAAATCAGACGGTTTGATTTGAATTTATAAATTAAGCCTTTTGCTTTTAAAATAATACTTTCTTTAACTTTTTGATGTAAAAACAACTTTTTTCTATTCTTTTGATAAATAAATAGTGAAAAGATTAACTTTATGTTCTTAAGAATATGTATATTTGCAGCGCAAAATCAAATACTGATACATTATGTGTGGAATAGTAGGCTATATAGGTCAAAGGAAAGCCTACCCCATTCTTATCAAGGGTCTGAAGCGGTTGGAGTACCGTGGATATGATAGTGCAGGGGTAGCATTAATCAGTGATAACCGACAGTTGAACGTGTACAAAGCGAAAGGTAAGGTTTCGGAACTTGAAACTTTCGTGCTGCAAAAAGATATTTCCGGTAACATTGGTATTGCACATACACGTTGGGCTACTCATGGAGAACCTTGTTCCGTCAATGCCCATCCCCATTATTCCTCTTCCGAACGCCTCGCCCTCATCCATAACGGCATTATTGAAAACTACGCCGTCCTTAAAGAAAAACTTCAAGCCAAAGGTTATGTATTTAAAAGCAGCACTGATACCGAGGTGCTGGTACAGCTCATTGAATACATTCAGGTGACAAACCATATTGACCTGCTGACGGCGGTGCAACTTGCCTTGCAGGAAGTGATTGGGGCGTATGCCATTGCGGTGCTCGACAAGGACAATCCGGATGGGATAATCGCTGCACGCAAGAGCAGTCCGCTGGTGGTGGGCATCGGTGAAGGAGAGTTTTTCCTGGCTTCGGATGCCACGCCGATTGTGGAATATACGGATAAGGTGGTGTATCTGGAAGACGAAGAGATTGCCCTCATCCGCCGGGAGAGAAGCTGAAGGTTGTTAACCTGAAGAATGTGGAATGTCCGCACGAGGTAAAGACGGTAGCGCTCAATCTCGGCCAGCTGGAGAAGGAGGCTATCCGCACTTCATGCTGAAGGAAATCTTCGAACAGCCCGGCTGCATTCGCGACTGCATGCGCGGGCGTATCAATGTGGAGGTACGAACGTGGTTCTTTCTGCAGTGATTGATTATAAGGAACGTCTGCTGGCGGCCAAACGCTTCGTCATCGTGGCATGCGGTACGTCATGGCATGCCGCCCTCATCGGCAAGCATTTGATTGAAAGCTTCTGCCGTATTCCGGTGGAGGTGGAGTATGCCAGTGAGTTCCGTTACCGCGACCCGGTGATTGACAGCAACGATGTGGTGATTGCCATCTCGCAAAGCGGTGAAACGGCCGATACGCTGGCTGCCGTGGAGCTTGCCAGAAACCGTGGGGCATTTATATACGGCATCTGCAATGCCGTCGGTTCCAGCATTCCCCGTGCCACGCACACGGGTTCCTATATCCACGTGGGACCGGAAATAGGGTGGCATCCACCAAAGCCTTCACCGGGCAGGTAACGGTGCTTACCATGCTGGCCCTGACACTTGCCAAAGAGAAAAAGACGATGGACGAAGGGCAATACCTGGCAATTGTCAAGGAATTGGGACATATCCCCGACAAGATGAAGGAGGTCTTGAAACTGAACGACCGTATAGCGGAACTTTCCAAGATATTCACCTATGCACACAACTTTATCTATCTGGGACGCGGATACAGTTATCCCGTAGCCTTGGAAGGCGCCTTGAAGTTGAAGGAGATTTCGTATATCCATGCCGAGGGCTATCCTGCCGCCGAAATGAAGCACGGCCCCATTGCCCTGGTGGATGCCGAAATGCCGGTAGTGGTCATTGCCACCCGGAATGGGCTTTATGAAAAGGTGCTGAGCAATATCCAGGAAATAAAGGCGCGTAAAGGCAGGGTTATCGCCATTGTGACAAAGGGAGATACGGTCATCAGTAAAATAGCCGACACTTGCATCGAGCTTCCCGAAACAATGGAGTGCCTTGATCCGTTAATAACTACGGTACCTCTGCAATTACTTGCCTATCACATTGCCGTGTGCAAGGGAATGGATGTGGACCAGCCGAGGAATCTTGCGAAGTCGGTGACTGTAGAATGAGGACATGTACAATTTACCATTTACAATGTACAATGGGGCTGCGCTTGGGAGGGGTAAATGTAAATGGTAATTGTATGCTATAATAAGGAAAAGAAAATTGTACACTTAAAATTGTACATTGTAAATGGTAAATTGTAAATAGATAGATGGAACAACTGAAGCATGAATGCGGCGTCGCCATGATACGCCTGCTGAAACCGCTGGAGTACTATGAAGAGAAGTACGGAACATGGATGTACGGACTCAACAAGCTCTATCTCCTGATGGAGAAACAACACAACCGTGGGCAGGAAGGTGCCGGACTGGCCTGCGTGAAACTGGAAGCCAGTCCCGGCGAGGAATATATGTTCCGTGAGCGTGCTCTCGGCTCGGGCGCCATTACCGAAATTTTCGGTACGGTGCAGGGTCACTTCAAGGACTTGACCAAGGAACAGCTGCATGATGCGGACTATGCCAAGCGTGTGCTGCCCTTTGCAGGGGAGGTCTATATGGGACACCTGCGTTACTCCACTACCGGAAAGTCCGGCATCTCGTACGTGCACCCGTTCCTCCGGAGAAACAACTGGCGTGCCAAGAATCTTGCCCTCTGCGGCAACTTCAACATGACGAATGTGGATGAAATCTTCGCACGCATTACCGCCATCGGCCAGCATCCGCGCAAATATGCCGATACCTACATCATGCTGGAGCAGTTGGGACATCGCCTCGACCGCGAAGTGGAGCGCCTCTTCAACCTTGCCGAAGCGGAAGGGCTGGCAGGCATGGACATCACCCGTTATATAGAAAACCACATCGACCTTGCCAACGTACTGCGCACTTCGAGCAAGGAGTGGGACGGGGGATACGTGATGTGCGGACTTACCGGAAGCGGAGAGACTTTTGCCGTACGCGACCCATGGGGCATCCGTACAGCCTTCTGGTATCAGGACGACGAGATAGCGGTGCTTGCCAGCGAACGTCCCGTGATACAGACAGCCCTTAATGTTCCTGTCGAATCCATCAAGGAGCTGCAACCCGGACAAGCCATGTTTATCAACAAGGCCGGCAAGGTGCGCACCGTGCAAATCAACAAGCCGCGCGAGGTGAAACCTTGTTCCTTCGAGCGCATCTACTTCAGCCGGGGCAGTGATGTGGACATTTACCGGGAACGTAAACTGCTGGGTGAGAAACTTGTACCCAACATATTGAAAGCCATCGACAACGATGTGGACCATACCGTCTTCTCCTTCATCCCCAATACGGCGGAAGTCGCCTTCTACGGTATGTTGCAGGGATTGGACGACTACCTCAACGAGGAGAAGGTGCAGCAGATTGCCGCCTTGGGGCATAGTCCCAGCCACGACGAACTGGAGCATATCTTGTCGCGGCGCATACGGAGCGAGAAAGTGGCCATCAAGGACATCAAGCTGCGTACCTTCATTGCCGAAGGAAACAGCCGGAACGACCTTGCCGCCCATGTGTACGACATCACTTACGGAAGCCTTGTCCCGGGAGTGGATAATCTGGTCATCATCGACGACTCGATAGTGCGTGGAACCACCCTGAAGCAGAGCATCATCGGCATCCTTGACCGTCTGGAGCCAAAGAAGATAGTCATTGTAAGCTCTTCACCGCAGGTACGCTATCCCGACTACTACGGCATCGATATGGCTAAGATGAGCGAATTCATCGCCTTCAAGGCTGCTGTGGAACTGCTGAAGGAGCGCGAGATGCGCGATGTAATTGCCGCCGCCTACCGCAAGTCCAAGGAGCAGGTAGGCCTGCCCAAAGAACAGATGGTGAATTACGTGAAGGAGATTTATGCTCCTTTCACTGATGAGGAAATCTCTGCCAAGATGGTGGAGCTTCTTACTCCGAAAGGGACGAAAGCCAAAGTGCAGATTGTCTACCAGCCTCTCGAGGGGCTGCATGAGGCCTGCCCCAAGCATCCGGGTGACTGGTACTTCAGCGGCGATTATCCTACGCCGGGCGGTGTGAAGCTGCTGAACAAGGCATTTATTGATTATATAGAACAAGTTTATCAATTTTAATTGAATCAATGAGAAATGTAACTCTAATCCTCGACGACGGGAGCCGCTTCCACGGCAAGTCGTTCGGCTTTGAAAAACCGGTAGCGGGAGAGGTGGTCTTCAACACAGCCATGACGGGTTATCCCGAAAGCCTGACCGACCCTTCGTATGCCGGACAGCTGATGACGCTCACCTATCCGTTGGTGGGCAATTACGGTGTGCCGCCTTTTACTCTCGAACCGAATGGGCTTGCCACTTTTATGGAGAGCGAGCATATCCATGCCGAAGCCATTATTGTAAGCGATTATAGCGAAAATTATAGCCATTGGAATGCCGTGGAAAGCCTCGGTGACTGGCTGAAGCGCGAACAGATTCCGGGAATCACGGGTATCGATACCCGCGAACTGACAAAGGTGCTTCGCGAGCATGGGGTGATGATGGGACGTATCGCCTTTGATGATGAATCGGATGAAATGCCTGAGGCCTCTTATGCCGATGTGAATTATGTGGATAAAGTTAGCTGCAAGGAGGTTATCCGTTACAACGAAGGAACCGGTAAGAAGAAAGTGCTCCTTGTGGATTGCGGCGTCAAGCATAACATCATCCGCTGCCTGCTGAAACGTGACGTGGAAGTGATTCGCGTTCCCTGGGACTATGATTATACTGGGATGGAGTTCGACGGATTGTTCATCTCCAACGGCCCTGGCGACCCCGATACCTGCGATGCTGCCGTGCAGCATATCCGCAAGGCAATGCAGAACGAGAAACTGCCCATCTTCGGCATCTGTATGGGAAACCAGTTGCTTTCCAAAGCTGGGGGCGCCAAGATATACAAATTGAAATACGGCCACCGCAGCCATAACCAACCGGTGCGTATGGTGGGTACGGAACGTTGCTTCATCACCTCACAGAATCATGGGTATGCCGTAGACAACAATACGCTGACAGAAGACTGGGAACCGCTTTTCATCAATATGAACGATGGTTCTAATGAAGGAATCCGCCACAAATGCAATCCCTGGTTCTCCGCACAGTTTCATCCCGAAGCTGCCAGCGGGCGACGGATACGGGTTTCTTTTGATGACTTTGTGAAGTTGCTTTAGTAAGAGAATTTTATCAAGAATGGTTGTGTTTGTAATCTCTTGATAATCAGTATGTAAAAGACGGTATAATGAGTCCCGTACTGAATGTCATTCAGTCCCAGAGTGAATACCTTTCAGTCCTATACTGAATGCCATTCAATTAGTGACTGATTGTGTAAGGTAAGAGAAAGATAAGATTTTATTACTACTATTACATTTTTAATAAACAGATATGCAAATGAAAGAAAACAATATAAAGAAAGTCCTGCTGCTCGGTTCCGGTGCACTGAAAATCGGTGAGGCAGGAGAATTTGACTACTCCGGTTCGCAGGCGCTCAAGGCATTGAAGGAGGAAGGCATCTACACGGTTCTCATCAATCCGAACATTGCCACGGTGCAGACCTCGGAAGGAGTTGCCGACCAGATTTACTTCCTGCCCGTCACTCCTTACTTCGTGGAGAAGGTGATAGAGAAGGAGCGCCCGGACGGCATCATGCTTGCTTTTGGCGGACAGACGGCACTGAACTGCGGTGTCTCCCTCTATAAAGACAAGATTTTCGAGAAGTACGGCGTGACGGTTCTCGGCACTCCCGTGCAGGCCATCATTGACACGGAGGACCGTGAAATCTTTGTGCAGAAACTGAATGAGATTGATGTGAAGACCATCAAGAGCGAAGCCGTGGAGAATGCGGCGGATGCCCGTCGCGCAGCCCGGGAACTGGGATACCCGGTCATTGTCCGTGCCGCATATGCGCTTGGCGGACTGGGTTCGGGCTTCTGCGACAATGAAGAAGAGCTGAATGTGCTGGTGGAGAAAGCCTTCTCCTTCTCCCCGCAGGTGCTGGTGGAGAAATCGCTGAAGGGATGGAAGGAAGTGGAATACGAGGTGGTGCGCGACCGCTTCGACAACTGCATCACGGTCTGCAACATGGAGAACTTCGACCCCCTGGGCATCCATACGGGTGAGTCCATCGTTATTGCCCCGTCACAGACGTTGAGCAATACGGACTATCATAAATTGCGTGAACTCGCTATCCGCATTATCCGTCACATCGGCATTGTGGGAGAGTGTAACGTGCAGTATGCCTACGACCCGATGAGCGAGGACTACCGGGTAATCGAGGTAAATGCACGCTTGAGCCGTTCGTCTGCACTTGCCTCTAAAGCAACGGGTTATCCGTTGGCATTTGTAGCGGCAAAACTCGGCTTGGGCTATGGCTTGTTCGACTTGAACAACTCTGTGACAAAGACCACAAGCGCTTTCTTCGAACCCGCCCTGGACTATGTGGTTTGCAAGATACCGCGTTGGGATTTGGGCAAGTTCCACGGGGTGGACAAAGAGCTGGGTTCGAGCATGAAGTCGGTAGGCGAGGTGATGGCTATCGGCCGTACTTTCGAGGAAGCCATCCAGAAGGGGCTTCGCATGATAGGCCAGGGCATGCACGGCTTCGTAGAGAACAAGGAACTGGTGATTGCCGATTTGGACAAGGCTCTGCGCGAACCGACGGACAAGCGTATCTTTGTCATCTCCAAAGCCTTCCGTGCCGGGTATACGGTGGACCAGGTACACGAATTGACCAAGATAGACCGTTGGTTCCTGGAGAAGTTGATGAACATCATGGATACCAGCAGGGAACTGCACTCTTTTATGGCTGATGGAGAGTTGCCAATGATTCCCGTGGACTTATTGCGTAAAGCCAAAGTACAAGGCTTCTCTGATTTCCAGATAGCCCGTGCCCTCGGCTTGGAACAAGCAATGGACGGCGAAGAAGCCATCCTTGCCGTCCGCAATTTCCGCAAGAGTGCAGGCATTCTGCCCGTAGTGAAGCAGATAGATACCCTTGCCGCCGAATATCCCGCACAGACCAACTATCTCTACCTGACGTATAGCGGCACGGCAAATGATGTCCGTTACCTCGGCGACCGCAAGTCCATTGTCGTATTGGGCTCCGGCGCCTACCGCATCGGTTCTTCCGTAGAGTTCGACTGGTGCGGCGTGCAGGCCCTGAACACCATCCGCCAGGAAGGCTACCGCAGTGTCATGATAAACTACAACCCCGAAACCGTGTCTACGGACTATGACATGTGCGACCGTCTTTACTTCGACGAGCTCACCTTCGAGCGCGTGATGGATATTCTCGAACTGGAGAATCCCCACGGGGTGATTGTCTCTACCGGTGGTCAGATACCGAATAACCTTGCCCTGCGCCTCGATGCGCAGAAGGTACCTATTCTCGGCACAAGCGCCAGGAGCATCGACAATGCCGAGGACCGTGACAAGTTCTCCGCCATGCTCGACCGCATTGGTGTAGACCAACCCGAATGGCGGGCGCTGACCTCCCTGGAGGACATCAACGCCTTTGTGGATAAGGTGGGCTTCCCGGTATTGGTCCGTCCTTCCTACGTATTGTCCGGCGCTGCGATGAACGTCTGTTCCAACCGGGAGGAGCTGGAACGCTTCCTGAAGCTGGCGGCGAATGTCAGCAAGAAACATCCCGTAGTGGTGAGCCAGTTCATCGAGCATGCCAAGGAGGTGGAGATGGATGCTGTGGCGCAAGATGGAGAGATTATCGCGTACGCCATCAGTGAGCATATCGAGTTTGCCGGAGTGCATTCCGGTGACGCCACTATCCAGTTCCCGCCACAAAAGTTGTATGTGGAGACGGTGCGCCGCATCAAGCGCATCAGCCGCGAGATTGCCCGTGAGCTGAACATCTCCGGTCCGTTCAATATCCAGTATCTGGCACGCGAGAACGACATCAAGGTGATTGAGTGCAACCTCCGTGCCAGCCGTTCGTTCCCGTTTGTCAGCAAGGTGCTGAAGATAAACCTTATTGAACTTGCCACGAAGGTGATGCTCGGCATTCCGGTACAGAAGCCGGACAAGAATCTGTTCGATTTGGATTACGTAGGCATCAAGGCGAGCCAGTTCTCCTTCAACCGTCTGCAGAAGGCCGACCCGGTACTGGGTGTGGATATGGCAAGCACGGGCGAGGTGGGTTGCATCGGCAGCGATACTTCCTGCGCCATTCTCAAGGCGATGCTCTCCGTGGGATATCGTATTCCAGAGAAAAATATCCTGCTTTCTACCGGTACTCGAAGCAGAAAGTGGACATGCTTTCTGCCGCGCGTATGCTTCAGAAGAAGGGGTATAAGATATTTGCCACGGGTGGTTCCAGCAATTTCCTTACGGAGAACGGTGTGGAGAATACGCGCGTCTACTGGCCCAGCGAACCCGAACGCCAGCCACAGGCACTCGACATGCTGCACCGCAAGGAGATAGACATGGTTGTCAATATTCCGAAGAACCTCACCGCAGGCGAGTTGGATAACGGCTACAAGATACGCCGTGCCGCCATCGACCTCAATATTCCGTTGATAACGAATGCCCGTCTGGCAAGTGCGTTCATCAATGCATTCTGCACGATGACGCCGGATGATTTGGCTATCAAGTCGTGGGCGGAGTACAAATGATGATTTAATTTGCTATCTTTGCTGAAAACTAAGTTCGATGGAAACAATTTTGACCCAATACTATCAATCTCCTTATGGCGAGTTGCTCCTCGGCTCTTTCGGCGATAAACTCTGCCTATGCGACTGGATGCTGAACGAGAAACGTAGAGTACCCGTTGATAAGCGTATACGGCAGGCGCTGCATGCCGATTATGAGGAAGGCACTTCGGAAGTGATTGCAAGGGCAATCATTCAGTTGGATGAGTATTTTGCCTGTAAGCGGACCATATTCGATGTTCCACTGCTTGCAGTCGGAACAGAATTCCAGCGGACGGTGTGGCAGGAGTTGCAGAACATCCCTTACGGAAAAACAGTGTCCTACGGCGAGCTTTCACGAAAGCTGGGCAATCCGAAAGCCGTACGTGCGGTGGCGGCTGCCAATGGGGCAAATGCCCTCTCCATACTCATCCTGCCATCGTGTGGTGGGCAGCAACCATACGCTGATAGGCTATGCCGGTGGACTGGCAGCCAAACAAGGGATGCTGGCATTGGAAGCGGACTCTTGCGACGGACCGTCAGGCTCCGTATAGGACAGCTGTTTTGAGGTCAGGTTTGTTTCTGGTATTCCGCCGGTGTCATCCCCGTCATACGTTTGAAGAACTTCGAAGAACGACGGATTGGGAAAGTTCAGTTCGTCTGATATTTGAAACACCAGTAGATTACTGTGTTTCAGCAATACTTTGGCTTCGAGGATAACTGCTTGATTAATCCATTGCATCACGGTTTGTCCGCTTGTTTCACGTATCACCGAACTCAGATAGTGCGGTGTCAGGCATAGCTTGTCGGCATAGAAGTTGACGCTGCGTTCGTGCTTGCTGTGTTGGTTCACCAAAGCGATGAAGCGGCGGAATAGCTCTTCCTGGCGTGAAAGGCGTGACGGAGTTGACTTGCATGTGTGCTCGTGGATATACTTAAGGTTATAGAGAAGTGAGACAATCAAGTGCTGTACAGCTCCGCGGCGGTAGGGCAAACAATGTAGTATATTCCACAATAAAGAGAAGAAGCTGCTGATGTGTGCCCATTCCTCGTTGTTGCATGAAAGGCGGATTCCGTTTCGTGTATAAGCTTCCGAAAGAATGGAATTCTGTAGTACGGGCAGAAAATTGGCAGTGGGCATGATGACTTGGAATTCGTAGTCGGGACTGACTTCCGATATTTCTATCAGCGAATTGTCAGGGATGATAATAATATCGTGGGCTGTAGCTTCATATTCGATAAGATTGATGGAGATTCGGCCCTTACCTTGCATGATGCGTACAATCCTTCCTTCTTTGGCACGATAAGGTTGCTGGGTGCGGAATAGCCTGAATCCCATTGCTTGAAAACTGATGACCATTCCCAAATCGTCGTTTATAAATCTGTATTCGGAATGTTCTATAAAATCCGGATTGTTGCGGATGTCCTCGAATGCGACGCTTATCGGTTTGTTCTTTTCCATATCTTTCCCTTTATGAATAATGTATATTTCCACCGCAAAGATAATAAAGTGTTCCTATTATTTGTCTTTTTCTACGAAATGTCGTACTATTAGAACATCTTTGCGCACAAATGGATTGTAAGGTTATAGGGTTATGCCTTTATCTTTGCATGTGTATAGAACAAAACCATGTAGAATAAACAAGAAACAGAATGGATATGAAACGAACCGTTTTCTTTTTTACCCTTTCTCTTGCTGCCATGCTGGCACATGCCCAGCTCACGTTGGAGGAGTGCCAGCGACGGGCGCAAGACAATTATCCGTTGGTCAGGCAATACGGACTGATAGAAAAGGCACGCGGGTACGACCTCTCCAATGCCGGAAAAGGTTACCTGCCCCAGTTCTCCCTATCCGGCAAGGCCACGTACCAGAGCGACATCACCCGGCTGCCGGTCGAAATCCCTAATCTCGACATCAAGACTGCTCCGAAAGACCAATACCAGGTGATGCTTGAAGTGCAGCAGACCCTCTGGGATGGTGGGGATATACGTTCCAGAAAACGGTTGACGCGTGCCGCCTCGGAAGTGGAACTGGAAAAACAGCATGTAGACATGTATGCCTTGACTGACCGGGTGAACCAGCTCTTTTTCGGCATCCTGCTGCTGGACGAACAGCTGAAACAGAACAGCCTCTTGCAAGAAGATTTGGGCAGAACCCACAAGCAGGTAGCCGACTACATAGCCAATGGCATCGCCACCCCGAGCGACCTGGATGCAGTCAGCGTAGAGCAACTGAATACCAGGCAGCACCGTGTGGAATTGGAGACCACCCGTCGTGCATACCTCAGCATGCTTGCTGCCTTTACGGACAAGGATCTCTCTTCCGAAACGGTTTTATTGAAACCGGCTGCCGAAGAAAACATAGACCGGCAGATGAACAACCGCCCCGAACTTCGTTGGTACGATGCGCAGGGAGAGCAACTCCGCCAGCAGGAGGCAGCTTTGAACACCCGGTTGATGCCGCGTTTCGGCCTTTTTGTACAAGGGGCATACGGCAATCCAGGGTTGAATATGCTGAAGGATGAATTCAACGCCTATTACATGGCGGGGGTGCGCATGTCCTGGAATTTCGGCAGTCTGTATACACTGAAGAACGACCGCCGCAGGATAGACAATACCCGCCAACAGATAGAGACCGGCCGGGATGTGTTCCTTTTCAACATTCGCCTGCAGGCTACGCAGCAGGATGCGGGCATTGTATCCATGCGCCGCCAGATGGCGGATGATGACGAGATTATCCGTCTGCGTGGGAATATCCGCCGTGCAGCCGAGGCCAAGGTGCAGAACGGGACAATGACCGTGACCGATATGCTGCGGGAGATTACCAACGAAAGTATGGCACGACAGACCAAGGCATTGCATGAGGTGCAGTTGCTGATGAACATCTGGCAGCTGAAATATACGCTGAACAATTAATGACTATAATCCGTAATTTATAACTTGAAATAGTATGAAATCATTGAAATTATTTCCTTTTTTATTTCTCCTTGCCGCCTGCACCGGCGGTGCTCCGAAATATGATGCGACGGGAACGTTCGAGGCTACCGAAGTCATCGTTTCTGCCGAGGCGTCTGGAAAACTGCTGAGTTTCGACATCGAGGAAGGCACGACACTGAAAGACGGGCAGGAGGTGGGCATTATAGATACCGTCCAACTCTATCTGAAGAAACTCCAGTTGGAGGCCAGTGTCAAGTCCGTGGAAGGCCAGCGGCCCGATATCCTGAAACAAGTAGCCGCCACTCAGGAACAGATTGTGCAGGCACGGCGCGAACGCGATCGTGTGTCCAACCTGCTCCGTGTGGGTGCCGCCAACCAGAAGCAGCTCGATGATGCCGAGTCCCTTCTCGAAGTCCTCCGCAAGCAGCTCGACGCCCAGAACTCCACCCTGCGCAACAGCGACCGCAGCCTCACTTGGCAAAGTTCCTCCGTCGGCATCCAGGTGGCGCAGATAGAAGACCAGCTGCGCAAATGCCACATCACCTCTCCGCTGACGGGAACCGTCCTTGCCAAATATGCCGAAGCCGGAGAGCTGGCTGCTCCCGGTACCCCTCTTTTCAAAATGGCGGATATGGAGCAGATTTACCTCCGTGCCTACATCACCTCCGAACAGCTTGCCGAAATCAAGCTGGGGCAGCAAGTGAAGGTTTATGCGGATTATGGCAAGGATGTGCGCCAAGAATATCCTGGCGTTGTCACCTGGATTTCCGATACCTCCGAATTTACTCCAAAAACTATCTTGACGAAAGACGAGCGCGCCAATCTGGTCTATGCCGTAAAGATTGCCGTGAAGAATGACGGGATGCTGAAAATAGGAATGTATGGAGGCTGTAACTTTAACTAATATCTCCAAACGTTACGGCAGCGTGGAAGCCCTGCGGGGTGTCTCTCTGTCAGTAGCTCCCGGTGAGCTTTTCGGCATCATCGGGCCGGACGGTGCGGGCAAGACATCGCTTTTCCGCATCCTCACCACCTTGCTGCTTGCCGACGGAGGCTCGGCTTCGGTCTGCGGCCTGGATGTGGTGAAGGACTACAAAGCCATCCGCAGGCGGGTGGGGTATATGCCCGGACGCTTCTCCCTCTATCCGGACTTGACGGTAGAGGAGAATCTCAATTTCTTCGCCACCGTTTTCCACACCGCCATCGAGGAGAATTATGATTTGGTGCGCGACATTTACCGGCAGATAGAACCTTTCCGCAAGCGCCGCGCCGGAGCGTTGTCCGGCGGCATGAAGCAGAAACTCGCCCTTAGCTGTGCTCTTATCCATAAACCGGATGTCCTCTTCCTGGACGAACCCACTACGGGCGTCGACCCCGTGTCCCGCAAGGAATTCTGGGGAATGCTCTGCCGGCTGAAGGAGCAGGGTATCACCATCATTGCTTCCACCCCCATCATCGACGAAGCGCGCCAATGCGACCGCATCGCCTTCATCAACGAAGGGGAGATAAAAGGCGTCGATACCCCTGACCGCATCCTGACACGTTTTGCGGGCATCCTCTGCCCTCCGGGCTTGCAGCACGAACGGGTGGAAAACCACGAAAACAATGTGATTGAAGTGGAAGGGCTGACCAAGCGTTTCGGCAATTTTACCGCCGTAGACCACATCTCCTTCCAAGTCCATCGGGGCGAGATTTTCGGTTTCCTGGGAGCCAACGGGGCAGGCAAGACCACCGCCATGCGCATGCTTACGGGGCTTAGTCGTCCCACCGGCGGCAAGGCATGTGTGGCAGGTTTCGATGTGGCTTCCCAACCCGAAGAAGTGAAGAAGAACATCGGCTACATGAGCCAGAAATTTTCCCTTTACGAAGACCTCAAGGTGTGGGAGAATATCCGCCTCTTTGCCGGTATCTACGGCATCCCCGAAGCGGAGATTGCCCCCAAGACGGATGAGCTGCTCCTCCACCTCGGGCTGGAAAAGGAACGGGATACACTGGTGAAAAGCCTTCCGCTGGGCTGGAAGCAGAAGCTGGCCTTCTCCGTCTCCATCTTCCACCGTCCCAAGATTGTCTTTCTGGATGAGCCTACGGGTGGGGTGGACCCTGCCACGCGCCGCCAGTTCTGGGAGCTGATTTACCAGGCTGCCGACGAGGGCATCACCGTCTTTGTCACCACCCACTTTATGGACGAGGCGGAGTATTGCGACCGCATCTCCATCATGGTAGACGGCGTCATCCGTGCACTCGACACTCCCGGGGAGCTGAAACGGCAGTTCAATGCCACTACGATGGACGATGTATTCCAACAACTGGCTCGTCAAGCTGTGCGAACCGCCGACTGAAAATCCGTGAAATCCGCATTATCCGAGCCTAAATATAAATATAGACAATGAAACAATTCATATCTTTCATCCGAAAAGAGTTCTTCCATATCTTCCGCGACCGGCGCACGATGCTGATTCTGCTGGGCATGCCCATCGTGCAGATAATCCTTTTCGGTTTTGCCATCACCACCGAGGTGAAGAACGTGCGTGTGGCGGTGCTCGACCCGTCGAATGACGTAGTTACCCGCCGTATCATCGACCGCATGGATGCAAGCGAATACTTCACCGTCATCCGCCGCCTGCATTCTCCCGCCGATATGGAGGCTTCTTTCGGAAGAGGGGAGATTGACATGGCGCTTGTTTTCAGCGAGCGTTTCTCGGACAAGCTTTATACCGGCGAGGCGCGCGTGCAGCTTGTCTCCGACGCCACAGACCCCAATATGGCGACTATGCAGGCAGGCTATGCCGCAAACATCATCTCCTCTGCCGGGCAGGAGATGCTTCTGCCGGGAGTGCATGCCGCTGCCATCGTACCCCAGCTCAAGCTGCTGTACAATCCGCAGATGAAGAGTGCCTACAACTTCGTGCCGGGTGTCATGGGGCTTATTCTGATGCTGATTTGCGCCATGATGACCTCCATCTCCATTGTGCGCGAGAAGGAGACGGGGACGATGGAGGTCCTGCTGGTTTCTCCCGTCAAACCGCTTTTCATCATTCTGGCAAAGGCGGTGCCCTATTTTGTGCTGTCGTTTGTCAACTTGACCACCATTCTTCTGCTTTCGGTCTATGTGCTCGATGTTCCCGTGGCGGGCAGCTTGTTCTGGCTGGTGGTGGTGTCGCTGCTATTCATCTTTGTCTCCCTGGCGCTGGGGCTGCTGATTTCCACGGTCACCCGGACGCAGGTTGCCGCCATGCTGGTGTCCGGACTGATGCTGATGATGCCCACCATGTTGCTTTCGGGCATGATATTCCCCATTGAGAGTATGCCCGTTATCTTGCAGGCCATTTCAGCTGTGCTTCCTGCACGCTGGTATATCCAGGCGGTGCGTAAGCTGATGATTGAGGGAGTGGATGTTTCGCTTGTGCTGATGGAGGTCGGCATACTTGCCACGATGGCGGTATTGCTGATAACGGTGAGTTTCAAGAAATTCAAGCATCGGCTTGAGTAAAGAGCGGATATGAATTTTGTATTAATTATTCAGGCAGAAGAACATAAGGACAAAAGGATACGGGAAATCTGTTCTTTTGTTCTTGTGTCTAAAATCTTTAAAATATCGTCTTATGATAAAGTTTCTCATTGAAAAGGAATTCAAGCAGTTGTTCCGCAACTCCTTCCTGCCCAAGCTGATTTTCATTTTCCCGTGCATGATTATGATACTGATGCCCTGGGCCGCCAATCTGGAGATAAAGAACATCAATCTGAATATAGTGGACAATGACCACAGCGTCTTGTCCCGCCGTCTGGTAGATAAAATCGGTGCATCCACTTATTTCCGCCTGACAGCGCTTCCCGATACATATGATGAGGCTTTGCTGGCCATTGAAGCAGGTTCGGCAGATGTCGTGCTGGAGATTCCCCGTGATTTCGAAAAGGATTGGGTGAAGGGAGAGGCGCCCCGCCTGCTGGTGGCGGCCAATGCCGTGAACGGCACGAAGGGCAGTCTGGGAGGATCCTACTTGTCTTCCATCATCAGTGACTATACCCGTGAACTGGGTTCGGAGTCGTCTTCGCAAGGGCTTGCCGGGAAGCCGCTTTCCGGGTGGACATCACTACGCAGAACCTTTACAACCCCACGCTGAACTACAAGCTTTTCATGATTCCTGCCCTCATGGTGATGCTGCTGACGCTGATTTGCGGTTTTCTCCTGCCCTCAATGTGGTGGGCGAGAAGGAGGTGGGCACCATCGAGCAGATAAATGTCACCCCGTCGGCAAGTTCACTTTCATTGCCGCCAAGCTGATACCTTACTGGCTGATAGGTTTTGTGGTGCTGACCATCTGTTTCGTTCTGGCATGGGTACTTTACGGCATTCTGCCGGCGGGACATTTCACTATCTACGGCATGGCGCTGTTTTTTCTACCGATGGTGTCGGGGTTCGGGCTGGTCATATCCAATCATTCGACCACGTTGCAGCAGGCCATGTTTGTCATGTGGTTCTTCATGCTTATCCTTATTCTGATGAGTGGTCTTTTCACCCCTATCCACAGTATGCCTGAGTGGGCGCAATGGATTACGCGCATCAATCCGCTACGCTATTTTGTGGAGGTGATGCGTACCATCTATCTCCGTGGCGGCGGATTTGCCGAACTGCTTCCGCAACTGGGAGCCGTGTTGGTCTTTGCATTGGTCTTCAATCTGTGGGCGGTAAAAAGTTATAAGAAAAGTAGTTAACTGATTTTTCTTTATTATTATCCTATTTGGCTCTCTTTTTTGAAGAAGGGCTACACCATTTGCCTTGGATAGCTACACCCTTTTGTGTTTAAGGCTACACCATGAGAAGGAAAAGGTGTAGCCCTTTTATTATGGATAATAAAAGCTGTTTTTTGTGCGGAAAAAAAGGTGCAAGTAGTGATATGTATCTAATGATAAAGACAACTGTTATACTTGTCAATTAATTGATAGAGTTTATATGATATCTATCAGTTCCCTTATTGGAAAAAACTCTTATCTTTGCACGCGAATAAATAAATATCTTATACCAAAATGAATACACGAACTACTTATCTTGCCTCGAAACCGCATTATGAGATTCTTGACGGACTTCGTGGCGTGGCGGCTGTCATGGTTATTATCTTCCATCTTTTTGAAGCACATGCAGGTGGCAGCCATCTTACTCAAATTATCAATCATGGTTATCTGGCAGTGGATTTCTTCTTCATGCTTTCCGGTTTTGTTATCGGCTATGCTTATGATGACCGTTGGAACCGGATGACCGTGGGCACTTTCTTCAAACGCCGTATCATCCGCCTGCATCCTATGGTGATTATGGGAAGCATTGTGGGCGCTGTCTTTTTCTATTTTCAGGAGTCGTCTTGTTTTCCGCCTATCGAGAATACGTCCATCGGAACAATGCTGCTGGTGATGTTGCTGGGCTGTACCTTGCTTCCTCTTCCGCTGAAGTTCGACATTCGCGGCTGGACGGAAATGCATCCGTTGAATGGCCCGGCATGGTCGCTCTATTATGAATATATCGGTAATATCCTGTATGCGTTGTTTGTACGCAAGTTCAATAAGGTGGCCCTGTCGGTGCTGGTATTTGTGGCAGGGTGTTTTACGGTATACCGTTGTCTGACTGCTCCTGCCGGCGATATTGTGGGTGGTTGGGCCTTGAACTGGGAACAGCAGTATGTGGGTATGGTCCGGCTGATGTATCCGTTCTTCGGCGGATTGCTTCTGTCACGCCTCGGCTGGCTGATACGGCTTGAAAAGCGTGCTTTCTGGTGGTGCAGCCTGCTGATTGTGGTGGTTCTTTCCATTCCCCGTATCGGAGGTGAGGATGGTTACTGGATGAACGGGCTTTACGAGGCTTTCTGTATTATCTGCATCTTCCCGGTCATTGTTTCGATGGGAGCCGGCGGCAAGGTGACCGGTAAGCGCTCTACTGCCGTATGCAAGTTCCTGGGAGATATTTCCTATCCGATTTATATCACCCATTATCCGCTGGTATACACTTATACAGCTTGGTATGCAACAATAACGCTACAATGGCAGAAGGTATCCCTTTATATGATACTTACTTTCGTGGGAGCTGTTGTCCTTGCTTATGCTTGTTTGAAACTGTACGACGAACCGGTGCGCAAGTGGCTGACAGACCGTTTTCTGAAAGGGAAGAAGAAATAGTTCCGTATGGCTATGGATATAAAAAATCTCCCGCTGCATTATCTTGTGCAGCGGGATTTTCTTTAATGGCCGGGCGTTATTTTACGTCGATGAATTTCTTGGCCTTTTCTTTCTGCTTCTGTAAACTTAGGCAATGTAATGTTCAGCACGCCGTTTTCTACATGGGCGCCAATCTTTCCTTGTCTACATCGTCCGGAAGAATCATGGTTTGCTGGAACTTGGTGTATGAGAATTCACGGCGCAAGTAGCGGCCTTCCTTCTTTTCGTCCTTGTTGTTCTCTTCCTTGCTTTCTGTTTTCTTTCCATGCTGATGACCAGATTGTTTTCTTCATCGATGTGAACGTTGAAGTCTTCTTTTGTCATACCGGGAGCAGCCAATTCAACTTTGTACTCTTTGCTGTTTCGAATACGTTGATGGCAGGGGCGGTGGCATTTGCTTTTACCATCCAATCATTGTCAAAGAAATCATTAAAAATACTCGGTAACCAATTTTGGTTTCTTCTTACAGGCATCATAGTTATAGTCTCCTATTGTTTAAGTTAAACATGCTGTTTAGTTTTGAACTCCGGTTCTTTGTCTTCGGGTGTCTGCCTTTTGGGTTTTCACCGTCCGTTTCTTGAACCGTCGTTCGCTAACAATATCGCAAACCTTATGCCAACCGGTTTTTACTGACTTTATTGACTATTTGTCATTGAAGAACTGACTTATTTGCTTGTTTAATGCCATTTTGCTATCTTATTTATTTAAAATTGATAGATTTTCAGACTAATTTAAAACGCATTCTCCAACGCTTGGCTTCTTCGTTCCAATCGTGACTGATGATTTTGAAGGTTCCGATTTCTGATGTATTCTCCACATGTACTCCGATGCAGAGGCATTCGTCGTAATCGCCTACTTTCACGACACGTACCGTTTCCGAAGCACCATCGGGCAGGCGTTCCAAGTCGAAACGTCCTTGCGCTTCCTCTTGCGTAATGAATTCTGTTGTGATGGGCAGCTGTCGGGCGATTACCTCGTTTACGGCCTCTTCCAGCTTCTTTATTTCTTCTTCCGTGGGGCAGGCGGCAAGACGGTAGTCCAGCTTGCTTTTCTTCCGTTCTATGTGTGCTGATATGGAGCGGCCGCAACCGAATAACCTTATCATGGTTTGGTTGATGATGTGCTCCGTTGTATGCATAGGAGGGTACTCCTGCTTGTTGTGGTCATTGAGATGAGGTTGTTGTTCCATGTATAATTTCAATAGTTGATATATAATTTGATATTTTATCGTTTGAGGTTGGCCAGCACTTCTTCTTTCAGGATGCTGTATATATGTATGTCTGTATATTCTCCAGAAGCCAGCAGTTCTCCGCAACGTTCTGTTCCCTCATGGATGAAACCGAGGCGAACCGGTACTGCGTTGCTGGCTGCATTGCCCACGGCACAGCGAATTTGTATCCGCTTTATCTCTTTTTCTTGTACGGCCCACAGACACAGCTTGCGGACACTTTCAGTAATGATGCCCCGATGCTGGTATTCCGGCAGTAGCCAATAGCCGAGTTCTGTACGGTGGTTGTCGAAATCGGAGAAATGGAAACCTATCAGTCCGCAGATTTCATGCTGCTGGTTCCAAATACCGAATATAGGTTCATTTCGTTCGGCAGGAGCAGATAGTACCTGACGTAAAAAAGCTTCTTCATCAGCTATTGTGCGCATATTATCCACAAATGGCAGCCATGTTCTTAAGTAGTCCCGGTGTGTGTCGATGGCATGGTAGATGGCTGCGGCATCTTCTATTCTGATTTCCTGCAGATAAATGTCCGGAAGGATGGGGAAGGAAATGGGAGAGGGGAGGATATGTACGTCTCCTGATTGGGACAGCTGTATCCTTTCCTTGATTTTTCCCCAGGCATGTGTATCGAACAGACAGCTTTCGCGCATGGTGTGATACATCTCCTTGAACTGGGACATGGGGATAGTGAAGCTCAATAAGTCCGCTTCGAAGTATGGGCGGACGGAGGGGTCGAAGAATCCCAGGAAAGTACGTTTCCCTTGTTTCCGGTTTTCAATGATGGTTTGGGTAATGACGGAGCAACAGCCGGAGCCGAATGGGGCTGCCACGGCATCCGATGCATTGTTGTCGAAGAAGGTCCATGTCGCCAGTCCGGATAGAATGTCGGGAGTTGGCAGGAACAGCAGTCCTTCCACTTCATCAAAGGAAGGTATCTTGTCTATGCGGGCAAAATGCAGATAGGCTTTGTCAGTTCTGGAAATCTGTAGCTCATTGACAAAATCTACCACCATTTCGGGAGTCTTCTTGTATTTCTCTTTCAAGGAGACAAACCCCGGGACGCGCTCGGGCATTTCAGTAAATCCGGTATAGAACTTGCCTCCTCCGCAGGTAATTGTTTCGTTGCTGAGACTGACGATTTTGCCGTCTCTGACTTGTTTCATGCATTTGAAGAGACAACCGGTTACTTTCTCTGTAGATGCCCCCATTCGGTCTGAATACCAAAAGGCGATGGGGAGTTCGGCGTGTTGGCCGAAAGCTTCCTGATAATTGGCAATAAATGTGTGTATATCCATGATGCTCGGATGATATTTATGATATGGTCTTTCTTTGGATTTTCCGTAAAGGTAATTCAATATTTTGATTCTTTTGCTTGCAGTATGCCTTTTTATCACTCTGCTTTCGAGCTTTTAATGATAGTAGAATAGGTTTTTATGGTATTTTAATTACTTTTGCATGAGGATTCTCAAAAAGTATTGCCTTTAACTAATCGGAAAGCCGGATGAAAAATATAATCATATTCTTGTGTCTTTGTACCATCTGTATGTGCCGCCTTCATGCTGCAGACAGCAGCCGGGCGGATTCTTTGCTGCTGAAACTGGACCAGGCGATAAAGGAGCGTCCCATATACATGGAGCAGAAAGAGCTGAAACTGGTGGAACTGAAAAGACAGTTGCATCGGCAGATACCGGATGAAGAACGTTTTGCCATTCTTGGCACATTGCTGGATGAGTACCGTTCGTTCAATACGGATTCTGCATTGCACATGGCCGAGGAAAGGGAACAGATAGCCATACGTCTTGGAAACCGGGAATACATAGACAATGCCCGCATGAATAAAGCAGATGTTTTGGGAATGACCGGTATGTATAAGGAAGTTATGGATTTGATGCGGAATATCCATATAGACCGGTTACCGGTGGATATCCATCCATATTATTACCATATCTACCGTACGGTCTATGGCCTTATGGCCGATTATGCCGTGACGGCATATGAAAAGAAGCTTTATACGGAGCTTACGGACAAATATCGTGATTCGTTGCTGTTGGTCAATAAAGATAATCTTCTGATACATACCTTGATTCAGTCCGACCAGTATAATGTACGCAATGAATATGACAAGGCCATCCGTTTGCTGACGGATTATCTGGCGCTGCAGAAGGACTATGAACACGACGTTGCGATTTGTGCCTATACTTTATCAGAGTCTTACCGGCTGAAAGGGGACAAAGAGAAGGAAAAGGAATACCTGATTGTTTCTGCTATGGCGGATATGAAAACCGCTGTCCGTGAATATATCTCTTTACGCAAGCTCGCCGTACTGCTTTACCAGGAAGGAGACATCGAGCGTGCCTATTCTTATGTAAAGATATGTATGGAAGATGCAGCCGCCTGCAATGCCCGGTTGCGCAAGCTGGAGATTCTGGAAATCTTTCCTATCATTAATGATGCTTACCAGCAAAAGACGGAGAAGCAGCAGGAGCAGATGAAATGGGCACTGGTATCTATCAGCCTGCTTTCACTTTTCTGTTGCTTGCCATATTTTATGTATACAAGCAGATGAAGAAGTGGCTGCCGCCCGCAGGAAGTGATTGACGCCAACAAACGGTTGAAGGAGCTGAATGATGAGCTTCACCTTTCCAATGCACAACTCAAGGAGGCCAACCACAGCATTGCCGAAAACTCCTATCTGAAGGAGGAGTATATCGGCCGTTATATGGACCAGTGCTCGGTCTATTTGGAAAAGATGGACAATTACCGCCGGTCGCTGGGAAAGATTGCCGCTACCGGAAATGTGGAGGAACTCTACAAGAACATCAAGTCTTCTAAATTCATAGAGGGGGAATTAAAGGAATTCTATACCAACTTTGATAATACCTTCCTGCAGCTGTTTCCTACTTTTGTAGAAGACTTCAATGCCCTGCTTGCCGATGATGAGCAAATATCCTTGAAAGCCGGCGAACGGATGAATACAGAGTTGCGCATCTTTGCATTGATACGTTTGGGTATTACTGACAGCGTGAAGATAGCCCAGTTCCTTCGATATTCTGTTACCACCATTTATAACTATCGTACGAAGGTTCGCAACAAGGCTGCCGGTGACCGCGACTTGTTGGAACAGGAAGTGATGACAATTGGCAAGTCGAAGAACTGAGAATAGGGGTTTTGAAGCTTGGAAGTGTCTCTTTTACGCTTATATTTTCACTACTTTTTTAGTTGGGTAATAATTTTATATATTATTGGTATATAGTGGTTTAAGCCTTTTTGAATGATGTAAACCACTACTTTTTTACTCTTTCCTCCACTATTGGCTTCTCTTATCTGATACATTTGCATTGTTCCTCTTCGGAAAGAGTGACACATGTGATTTATGTTTTTATTATTAACTTTAAATTCTTATATTATGCAAAAGTACAAAATGCCAATCAGCAGGCTACGGATGATGGTTTGTCTGATAGGAATGTTACTTCCGATGTGCATATTCGCACAGCAAATTACAGTACAAGGTGTAGTGAAAGACCAGACCGGTGAAACGGTTATTGGCGCCAGTGTAATGGAAAAAGGAACCACAAATGGGACAATAACCGGTATTGACGGTGATTTCTCTTTGAACATGTCTTCGAACGGTACTCTTGTCGTTTCATTTGTAGGCTATAAGACTCAAGAGGTGCAGGTGAAGGGACAGAAACAGCTTCAGGTAGTTTTGTCTGAAGATGCCGAAATGCTGGATGAAGTGGTGGTGATAGGGTATGGCACCATGAAGAAAAGCGACCTTACAGGAGCAGTGTCCTCCATCGGTAACAAGGATATCAAGGATTCCCCCGTATCCAATTTGGGACAAGCCATCCAGGGAAAAATCTCAGGTGTGCAGATTGTAGATGCCGGTAAACCGGGAGACAATGTATCCATCAAGATTCGTGGTTTGGGTTCTATCAACAACTGCGACCCGCTGGTCGTGATTGACGGAGTGCCTACCGACTTGGGCTTGTCTTCCTTAAATATGGCCGATGTGGAACGTTTGGATGTATTGAAGGATGCTTCGGCCACAGCCATCTACGGTTCCCGGGGAGCTAATGGAGTTGTGATGATTACCACCAAACGCGGTACGGAAGGAAAAGGAAAACTTGCTGTATCTGCCAATTACTCTTTCCAGAATGCTACGAACGTACCTTCTTTATTGAACGCGGCGCAGTATGCCGAGTTGAGTAATGACATGATGGTGAACAGTGGACGCAATCCTAATCCGGAATGGGCCAATCCTTCTGAATTGGGTGCAGGTACCGACTGGATGGATGAATTGCTCCGTACGGGTGTGATGCAGAACTATACGGTAAGTTATTCCGGCGGTAACGAGAAATCCCATTATTATGTGTCCGGTGGTTTTCTGGATCAGTCCGGTATCGTGAAGAGTGTGAATTACCGTCGCTTCACATTCCAGTCCAACAGTGATGCGCAAGTCTTGAAATGGTTGAAGTTCTCCAATAACATTACGTTCAGTGCCGATACGAAGAAGTCGGGCAGCTATAATATAGGTGATGCGCTGAAAGCGCTCCCCATTTATCCGGTGAAGAATGAAGATGGCAGTTGGAGTGGCCCTGATGGTAACTCGGAATGGTATGGCAGCACGCGCAACCCCATTGGACCGACGGAACTGAACAAGAGTCAGACTGATGGATATAACTTCCTGGCCAACTTGACGGCAGAACTTACTTTACCAAATGGCTTAAGTTTAAAAGTACTTTCGGCTACGATGCCAAATTCTGGTTCATAGACAACTTTACCCCAAGTATAACTGGAAACCCACTCCCACAGAGGAGACTTCACGTTATAAGAGCGATAACAAGTCGTTCACTTATTTGTGGGACAACTATTTCCTATTCGACCATACTTTTGCAGAAAAACATCGTGTGGGATTGATGGCCGGTATGTCTGCCCAATGGAACACCAACGACTACCTGAATGCGCAGAAGAATGTGTTTATGTTCGACAATGTGCACGAAATGGATAATGGCGAGGAAATGTATGCCATCGGTGGAAACGAGACAGAGTGGGCATTGCTCTCTTACATGGCACGTGTCAACTACTCTTACGAAGACCGCTATTTGCTGACTGCAACCATTCGTCGTGACGGTTCCAGCCGTTTCGGTAAGAAACATCGCTGGGGTACTTTCCCTTCCGTATCTGTGGCATGGCCTCTCAGGAAAAGTGGTTTCCAAAAACGACTATATCAATGACCTGAAAGTGCGTGCGGGATACGGTGTGACCGGTAGCCAGGCAAGTGTTGGAAACTACAGCTATCTGGCATCCTACAATACCAGTGTATATCCTTTCGGCATTTCGAGCGGCAATCAGACAGCGCTGGTTTCTTCTACTCTCGCCAACCCGTATATCCATTGGGAAGAGGTGGCACAAACCAACATCGGTTTTGATGCCTCACTGTTCAATTCACGCGTTATGTTCTCGTTCGATGCTTATCTGAAGGAGACGAGAGACATGCTGGTAAAGGCGTCTATCCCCATCACATCGGGATTTGAAGATACTACAACCACGTATACCAATGCCGGAAAAGTACGTAATCAAGGTATTGAAATGAGTCTGCATACCATCAATCTTACCGGTGAACTGGGATGGGAAACGAACCTGACCGCCACTTACAACAAGAATAAAATTAAGGATTTGAACAGCGACGTTCCTTATTACATTAACCAAATCAATAACTCCTATGTAACGATGCTGGCAAAGGACTATCCCATTAATGTCTTCTACGGCTATGTTACGGACGGAATCTTCCAGAACCAGTCTGAAGTGAATACACATGCCGTGCAGCCGGGAGCTGAGCCGGGTGATATCCGTTTCAGGGATTTGAACAACGATGGTGTCATCAATGATAGTGACCGTACCGTCATCGGTAACCCGAACCCAAGTTGGCTGTTCTCCATGAACAATAGCCTTTCCTATAAGGGTTTCGAACTTTCTGTTTTCTTACAAGGTATAGCCGGAAATAAGATATACAATGCCAACAATATCGACAATACCGGTATGGCAGCTGCCTATAACCAGACTACCGACGTACTGAAGCGTTGGCGGAGAGGGGACCAGCAATTCGATGCCGCGTGCCGTGTTCGGCGACCCCAATCAGAATACACGCGTGTCAGACCGCTTTGTGGAGAATGGTTCTTATCTGCGTTTGAAGAATATCACACTCTCATACACTTTCCCGAAGCAGTGGTTACAGAAAGCCCAGATTGAGAATGCACGCCTTTCCCTATCTTGTGAGAATGTGGCTACCATCACCGGATATTCCGGTTTCGACCCTGAAGTGGGTATTAACGGAATAGACCAGAACCGTTACCCCATTTCCGTACGTTCAGCTTAGGATTAAACTTTAACTTTTAATGATTGACTCGGATATGAAAAAGATAACAAATTTACTATATATGCTGGCAGTATTGCTGCTGGCTTCCTGCAGCGACTTTCTGGACAAGTCTCCTAAAAATACGGTTGACCCGGAAACGACGGTGACCGATGATGTGGCCATTGCTCTGACCAATGCCTGCTATCGCACCCTTCAGTCTTCCAATATGTACAACCAGCGTATCTGGACACTGGATATTGTGGCGGGTAACAGTCTGGTGGGTGCCGGTGGCGGTACCGACGGCCTTGAAACGATACAAGCTTCTAACTTCATAACGCAGAGCGACAATGGCATGGCATTGTACATGTGGCGTTCTCCCGGTGGGGATAGGACAATGCAACATTGTGTTGAATAGTCTTCTGGAGGCTGAAGCCGTGTCAGAGAAAATCAAGAACCGCTGTCTGGAGAGGCTTATTTTCTCCGTGCACATTATTACTATGTATTGGTACGTCTGTACGGTGGTGTTCCACTGCGTTTGGCTCCTTATAATCCGGGAGAACCGACAGACATTGCACGCGCTACAGTCGAAGAGACTTATGCTCAGATAATTTCCGATTGTAAGAATGCGGTTGACCTGCTTCCTGCCAAGTCTTCTTACGACGACGAGAACGTGGGACGTGCCTGCAAAGATGCAGCTTTGGCCATGTTGGCAGATATTTATCTGACGCTGGCTCCTAATCATACGGAATATTATCAGGAGGTGTCTGATTTGTGTGATGAGATAACAAATTTGGGGTATGACCTTTCTTCCTGCAAGTATGAGGATAATTTCGATGCATTGGTCAATAACGGGCCGGAATCTTTGTTCGAGGTCCAGTATTCGGGCAATACGGAATATGATTTTTGGGGAAACAATCCGCAGTCTTCCTGGCTTTCTACTTTCATGGGTCCCCGTAATTCGGACTTTGTTGCCGGCAGTTATGGCTGGAACCAGCCTACAAAAGAATTTGTGGGTCAATATGAGAGCGGTGACAAACGTAAGGATTTGACCGTGCTTTATGCCGGATGTCCGGATTTTGACGGTAAGGCTTACAAAAGCTCTTATTCCAATACGGGATACAATGTACGCAAGTTTCTGGTGTCGAAAACGGTTTCTCCGGAATACAATACCAATCCTGCCAACTTCGTGATTTATCGTTATGCGGACGTCCTGCTGAAGAAGGCCGAAGCTTTGAATGAAATGGGACGCCCTGACCAGGCTGCCGTGCCTTTGAATATTGTACGTAAGCGTGCCGGACTGCCGGAGGTTTCGGGCTTGTCACAGGAAACCATGCGTGAAAAGATTATCCATGAGCGCCGCATGGAACTAGCTTTCGAAGGGCATCGCTGGTTCGACATGATTCGTGTCAACAATGGAGAGTATGCCATTAAATTCCTGCATTCCATTGGAAAGAGCAACGTGAACAAGAACCGCTTGCTGTTCCCTATTCCGCAGACGGAGATGGATGCTAATACCTTAATGGTGCAGAACCCGGGTTATTAATTAATTTAATCAGAAGAATATGAAGAAATATATTTCACACCTTGTATTTGCCTTACTGGGCTGTGCAGCCTTATCTGCTTGTGTAGATGATGATTACATGGAATTGGATAAAGGACAGAATGAACTTGTACTGACGGCCAGCAAGACGGAAGTTGTTTTGAATGAGCAGGCACATGCCGATGATGCCCTGGAGCTTTCCTGGACTACGGGAACCAATTATGGGACGGGTAATAAAATTTCCTATACGCTGGAATTGACCAAGACCGGCAGTGATTTTGCAGATTCTTATGTAGCTGTGGAGAATGCCGTACAAGAATACTCATGGAAAAAGAGCGTGGAGGAATTGAATGACATCCTACGCAACCATTTTGGGGCAACTGCCGGGGAGAACATTTCGTTGGAAGCGCGCTTGACAGCTACTGTAACAGAACGGGACGAGAAACAGGTGTCTACCACTGCTTTCAGTGTTACAGCCTATAAACCGCTCACATCCACCCTTTATCTGATAGGTAGTGCCACTCCGGGCGGCTGGAGTGCCGATGATGCGACAGAGATGACCCGCAAGGACAATGGTATCTTTACATGGACGGGCCGGCTTGTGGCCGGTGAGTTTAAGTTCATCACGACCTTAGGCTCATTCCTGCCCTCTTACAACAAAGGAACAGATGGATTGCTGGTTCTTCGTAGCAGTGATGACCAGCCGGATGAACCTTTTGTTGTCGAAGAAGACCATAATTACATCGTCGAAGCCAATCTGTTTACCGGTGTTCTTACATTGACCCAGACAGAGACGTTGGCACCTGCCTACGACCAGCTTTATTTTGTGGGTAACGCTACGGATTGGGGATTCGTGAAGATGAAACAAGATGTGCTCGATCCATACTTGTTCCGCTTCGGCAAGTTCTTTGAAGTGGGCAAAGGAGGGGAATTCAAGTTCGGAACCTCCGATGGAAGTTGGGAGAACATGTATAAGGCCAAGAATGCCGATGCTGCTTATACCGATACAGAAGTGGTGTTTGTGAAAGGGTTCGACCCGGACAATAAATGGGTGCTGAAAGACGGGGAATGCGGCAAGGCCTACAAGATTTGCATGGATATCCGTAGTGGTAAGGAACGCATGATGATGAGCGAATTTACTCCGTATGAGATGATTTATATGGTAGGTGATGCTACTCCGGCCGGTTGGACGATTGGTGATGCTACGCCGATGCAGACAACGGATAATCCGTATGTGTTTACTTGGAAAGGTACGCTGAATGCCGGTGAGTTGAAATTTACTTGTGATAAGCAGGAAGATTGGAATGGAGCTTGGTTCATGCCGGCTGTAGCAGACAAACAGCCTGCAGGAGAAACAGAACCGATGCTTTTCCTTGATAAATCAGACGAAGCGTTCAAAGCGCAATATCTGGACGTGATGGTAGGCGGCATCGACCAGAAGTGGAAGATTACGACAGCAGGTTCCTATCTGATTACTTTGAATCAGCTGGAAGAGACAATTTCAATCGTGAAACAATAGGTATCTACAATAGATGAAGAAGATAGTTTATACAACAATGGTAGCCTTGCTGCTGGTTGCATGCAGCAAGGAGAGTGATGATACCGGTAGCGGTACCGGTGGAGGCGGAGAGAGTGGAGGGGTTACGGAAGTAACCCCAGTCACCTCGGACTTGACGGTCAATCTCACTACCGACAAGGCATGTTACCGGCCGGGCGAGAGTGTTTCTTTTACAGCTGACGCCCTTCCTGCCGGAGCTAAAATCCGCTACCGGACAATGGACAAGGTTGTATCGGAGCAGGCTGCTGTCGGTACTACTTGGACTTGGACTGCTCCGGCAACCGATTATACCGGTTATCTGGTGGATGTATACCGTACAAAAGAGAATGGAACAGAGGTTATTCTTGGTACTATTGCCGTAGATGTATCCAGTGACTGGACACGTTTTCCACGTTATGGTTTCGTTGCCACTTTTGATGCTTCGAAAAAGGTGGATGGAGTGATAGAGAAGGAGATGGCTTTCCTGAACCGTTGCCACATTAACGGGGTACAGTTTCAGGATTGGCACAACAAGCATCATTGGCCGTTGGGCGGTACGCGTGAGCATCTGGACGAGGTCTATAAGGACATTGCCAACCGGGAGGTCTATACCGAGGTAGTGAAGAAGTATATCTCTACACAACACAGCCTGGGCATGAAGTCCATGTTTTACAATCTATGTTTCGGAGCTTTGGACGATGCCGTTTCCGACGGAGTAAAGGAAGAATGGTACATATTCAAGAACACGGGACGCATGGATAAGGATTCGCATGACTTGCCCTCCAGTTGGAAAAGTAATATCTTCCTGCTCAATCCCACCAATACGGAATGGCAGGCATATATTGCCCAGAAAAACGATGATGTTTATGCCAATCTGGACTTTGACGGTTATCAGATAGACCAACTGGGAAACCGGGGTGACCGCTATGACTATGATGGCAATAAGGTAAATCTGCCTAAGGGATATGCCTCGTTCATCGAAGCCATGAAACAGAAGCATCCGGACAAGCGTTTGGTGATGAATGCCGTCTCCAGCTATGGAGCTTCCCAGATAGCTGGTACGGGTAAAGTGGATTTCCTTTATAATGAAGTATGGGGCGATGAGGCAGGCTTCAAGGATCTGCACACCATTATCAAAGCGAACGACCAGTATGGCAACCATGCCTTGAAAACGGTGTTTGCCGCATATATGAACTATGACAAGGCAGGTAGCAGTACCGGTGAGTTCAATACACCGGGTGTGCTGCTGACGGATGCTGTGATATTTGCTTTGGGAGGCTCTCATTTGGAATTGGGTGACCACATGCTATGCCGCGAGTACTTTCCAAGCACGGCTTTGCAGATGAACGATGTACTGAAAACAGCCATGATTCGTTATTATGACTTTATGACGGCTTATCAGAACCTGCTTCGTGATAAAGATACGGAGGCGGAGATTTCCGTTTCTCTGAACTGTACGGATGCTGCGCGGAATCTTTCTCTGAATGCATGGCCGCCGCAGAAGTCTGCCATCACTGTATATGCCAAGAATGTAAATGGCAGGCAAGTCATTCATCTGCTCAACTTCCTCAATGCGGATAACTTAAGCTGGAGGGATTTGAACGGAACAATGCCCGAACCGCGTCTGGTGTCCGACGTGCCGTTGAAGATGAATGTTTCCGGTAAAGTGAACAAGATATGGGTTGCATCGCCCGATTTCCATGCCGGTGCTTCGCAGGAACTGTCATTCGAACAGAAGGACGGCACGGTTACCTTTATCTTGCCTTTGCTGAAGTACTGGAGCATGCTTGTGATGGAATAAGAGTATCCAATAAAGGAACAAACAGATTATAGTAATGAAGAAATATATATTTTTATTTTTTGCCGTCTGTGCATTTTCAGTATATGCGAATGCACAGAACCGCACCGGAGACTGCACTTCCTATACCAGTGATGACCGGAGTGTGACCTTCTATTTAAATGACAGTTCTGCCATACAATTACGTCTGTGTAGCCAGTCTACGGTACGTATATGGTTTTCTCCCGACGGTAGTTTCCAGCGGAGTAATCCTTCCTTTGCCGTCGTCAATGAGGACTTGGAGGATGTCGGTACCGTCCATGTGGACGAGCAGAATGCCTGCTACGAGATTTTTACCCCTAAACTCCGTATCCGGGTAAACAAGTCTCCGTTTAACTTACAGATATTCGACAAGTATCAGAAACTGCTGTTCAGTGATTATGCCGATAAGGGGCATATCAGTAACGGGCAGCGCAAATTGGAATACAAGACCCTCCGTCGTGACGAACACTTCTTCGGCTTGGGAGAAAAGACCGGCAAGCTGGACCGTCGCGGCGAAGCCTACAAGATGTGGAACAGTGACAAGCCTTGTTATAGTGCCGTTGAGGACCCGCTCTACAAGAGTATTCCGTTCTTTATGAGCAGTTATCGTTATGGTATTTTCCTGGACAATACGTATAAAACCGAATTTAAGTTTGGTACGGAAAGCCGCGATTACTACAGTTTCGAGGCTCCTGGGGGAGAGATGATTTATTATTTCATCTTCGGGAAGGATTATAAGGAAATCATGAAACAATATGTCGACCTGACGGGAAAACCCATAATGCCTCCTAAATGGGCATTGGGCTTTGCACAATGCCGGGGACTGCTGACGAGCGAGAAATTGTCTTATGAAATAGCTGAAGGCTATCGTAAGCGCGGAATTCCTTGTGATGTTATTTACCAGGACATAGGCTGGACACAGTATTTGCAGGATTTTGAGTGGCGGAAAGGGAACTACGAGAATCCGAAAAAGATGCTTGCAGACCTCAAGGATATGGGCTTCAAGGTGGTGGTTTCGCAAGATCCGGTCATTTCACAAGCCAATAAGCGGCAATGGGAGGAAGCCGATAGGTTAGGGTATCTGGTAAAGGACTCCACCAACGGCAGGAGTTATGACATGCCCTGGCCCTGGGGCGGTAATTGTGGCGTAGTGGACTTCACCCTTCCTGCTGTGGCAGACTGGTGGGGAGCTTATCAGCAGAAGCCCATTGATGATGGCATTGCCGGTTTCTGGACTGATATGGGTGAACCTGCCTGGAGCAATGAGGAGCAGACGGAACGCCTGGTGATGAAACACCATTTGGGCATGCATGATGAGATTCACAATGTTTATGGTCTTACGTGGGATAAGGTGGTGAAGGAGCAGTTTGAAAAACGGAATCCTAACCGTCGCGTATTTCAGATGACACGTGCCGCTTTTGCGGGCTTGCAACGCTATACTTTCGGCTGGACCGGTGACTGTGGAAACGGTGATGACGTGACGCAGGGTTGGGGACAGATGGCCAATCAGATTCCGGTACTGTTGTCTGCCGGTTTGGGAATTATTCCTTTTACTACTTGTGACATTACCGGTTATTGCGGAGATATAGAGGATTATCCTGCGATGGCTGAACTTTATACGCGGTGGATACAGATGGGCGCTTTCAATCCCCTGAGCCGCATTCATCATGAGGGCAACGTGGCTGTGGAGCCGTGGCTGTTCGGCGAAGAGGCCGAGAAGAATGCCAAGGCAGCCATCGAATTGAAGTATCGTCTTTTGCCTTATATCTATACGTATGCCCGCGAAGCACACGAAACGGGGTTGCCTCTCATGCGACCGATGTTTCTGGAATATCCGGCAGATATGGAAACGTTCTCTACGGATGCCCAGTTCATGTTTGGCAGCGAACTGCTGGTTGCTCCGGTGGTAAAGAAAGGAGCGCGAAACAAGAATGTGTATCTTCCTGAAGGAACTTGGATTGACTACAACAACAAACACACAGCATATAGCGGTGAGCAATGGATGACGGTGGATGCTCCCCTCAATACTATTCCTATGTTTGTAAAGCAGGGAAGTATCATACCTCAAATGCCGGTCATGAACTATACGGATGAGAAACCGGTCTATCCGGTTACGTTTGAGATATTTCCTGCTGCAGCGGGCAGTGAAACTACCTTCTCGCTTTATGAAGATGCAGGAACTGATTTAGGATATTTGCGTGGAGAGTTCATGCGCACTCCTATTACTTGCCAGACTACCGACAAAGGCTATACGCTGAAAGTAGGTACACGGACTGGTGAGAAATATAGCTTACCCGGCCAACGAAACCTGATGTTCTGCATCTATACGGAACAGATGCCGAAAACAGCTTTGCTGGACGGTCAGAAAATCAAGAAAACGAATGTCGGAAAGCTGGAAGAAAATCGGGAGACAGAGTTTACGATAACTGCCTGGTGTCCCGACAAGAAGCAGGGGACCTGCCTGCTGAGGTTGCCGGATGATGGAAAGGAACATATCATTGAGTTTGTCTATTAACACAAAAAACATATCATTATTATGAAGAAATTTGTACTTAGCGCGGCTTTGTTTTTTTCTGCCCTGGCGGGGAATGCTGAAGGCATTTCATCCCCTTCGGGCATGGTGAAGCTGGATTTTGAACTGACAAAAGACGGGAGACCAGCCTATCAGGTGGATTATAAAGGGGCTCCTGTCATCAATCCCAGTACGTTGGGATTGGAACTGAAAGGAACTACCAGCCTGATGGATGGTTTCAAAGTAGTAAGGACTTCTACTTCCACTTTCGATGAAACCTGGCAACCGGTGTGGGGGGAGACAAAAGATATCCGCAACCACTACAACGAATTGCTGGTAGAACTTGAACAACCGTCTACCACTCGTTTTATGAATATCCGTTTTCGGGTATATGATGACGGCGTGGGATTCCGTTATGAGTTTCCGCAACAGAAGAATCTGGTTTATTTTGTGATAAAGGAAGAGCATTCCCGGTTTGCCATGACCGGCGACCATACTGCCTGGTGGATTCCGGGAGATTATGATACCCAGGAATATGATTATACGGAGTCCAAACTCTCTGAAATCCGTGGACTGCTGCAGGGAGCTGTGAGTGACAATGCGTCACAAACTGTCTTTTCGCCGACAGGTGTCCAGACTTCCATACAGCTTAAAACAGCTGATGGAGTGTACCTTAACCTGCACGAGGCAGCCTTGGTGGACTACTCTTGCATGCATCTCAACCTGGATGACAAGAACCTCGTTTTTGAATCCTGGCTGACTCCGGATGCTCAAGGAAATAAAGGGTATATGCAGTCTCCCTGCCATACTCCCTGGCGTACGGTCATAGTCAGTGATGATGCCCGCGAGATACTGGCCTCCAATTTGATTCTCAATCTGAATGAGCCTTGTAAGTATGATGATACCTCCTGGATTAAGCCGGTGAAATATGTCGGCGTATGGTGGGAAATGATTGCAGGGGGAAAGCCCTGGGCATATACTTTTGACCTCCCTTCTGTGAAACTGGATGATACGGACTATTCCAAGGTGAAACCGAACGGCATTCATCCGGCCAACACGGCTAATGTGAAGAAGTACATAGACTTTGCTGCCGAACACGGTTTTGACCAGGTATTGGTGGAGGGTTGGAATACGGGTTGGGAAGACTGGTTCGGTAATTCCAAGGATTATGTTTTCGATTTCGTGACTCCTTATCCCGATTTTGACATCAAGTATCTGAATGAATATGCTCATTCCAAGGGTGTCCGTCTGATGATGCACCATGAAACATCGGCTTCCGTCCGTAACTATGAGCGGCACATGGAAGCTGCCTACCGTCTGATGAATAAATATGGATATAATTCGGTAAAGAGTGGCTACGTAGGCAATATGATTCCCCGTGGCGAGCATCACTATGGACAATGGATGAACAACCATTACCTATACGCCGTGACCGAAGCTGCCAAACACAAGATAATGGTCAATGCCCATGAAGCGGTACGTCCGACTGGTTTATGCCGTACCTATCCCAATCTGATAGGCAATGAATCTGCCCGAGGCACGGAGTACGAGGCTTTTGCTGGTAACAAGCCCTTCCACACAACGGTACTTCCGTTTACCCGTTTGCAGGGTGGTCCGATGGACTATACGCCCGGTATCTTTGAAATGGACATCAATAAGTTGAATCCGAACAGCCATACGCATGCCAATACTACCTTGGCGCGTCAGCTGGCACTTTATGTCACTATGTACAGCCCTCTACAAATGGCTGCCGACCTTCCTGAGAATTATGAGCGTTTCATGGATGCTTTCCAGTTCATCAAAGATGTGGCTGTGGATTGGGACGACAGCCGCTATCTGGAAGCTGAGCCGGGACGTTACATCACTGTTGCCCGTAAGGCAAAAGGTACGAATGACTGGTTTATCGGTTGTACCAGCAGTGAGCACGGACATGCTTCAACTCTGAAACTGGACTTCCTGGATGCAGACAAGCAGTATATTGCAACCGTCTATGCCGATGCAAAAGATGCCGATTATAAGACAAATCCGCAAGCTTATGTTATCCGTGAAGGTATCGTTTCTCCCAAAACGGTCTTGAAACTGAAAGCTGCTTCCGGTGGCGGCTATGCCATCAGCATCATGGAGGTGAAAGATAAATCTGTATTGAAGGGACTGAAGAGGCTTTCCGGGAATATCTGATTTACGGGCATAAAAAAAGGAGTACCGCTGTACTCCAACCTTTGTTAACCTTAAATCTAATACTATGAAAAACACATTGCAAAGATACGGACTTTTGATAAATCTGCAAATTATCCAACTAAAAAAGTATGTTTTATAACACTTATTAGCCGTTTATTCCTTTGCTTCTATTTTTGTTAACAAAAAGGATGCGAATGTGTCAAAAGCACATGAAGACTTTTATAATGTTATAATATTAGGCGCGGATTACGCGGAATAATGCGGATTCAATAAACTAAATCCGTGAAATCTGCGTCATCCGCGCCTAAAATAAAGCGTTAAAGAAGGTTTTGACACATTCCCCTTACCCTTTTACTTCCTGATACATAAATCTTTTAATGCTCTTCTTTGCCGTTTTCTCGAACTCCTCGAAGTGTATCTTGACTTTTGTTATCTGGCAGTAGGCCGGTAATTGCAGATTCAATTCATTCCGATTGTCCTCCATAACCTTTTCGATGTCCGATTGTTCCATACCATGGGCGAATGCATCGTCAAAATCCGGATAGATAAGAGCCACGAGCTTGTCGTTCTGCAATACGATCAGTGATTCGGACACATAGGGCATGTTGTTCAGTTTGCTTTCAATCTCTTCGGGATAGATGTTCTGGCCACTGGCTGTGAGCAACATGTTCTTGCTGCGTCCACGGACAGTGACATATCCTTCGGTATCCATCGTTGCAAGGTCGCCGGTGTGCAGCCAACCGTTTACATCGATGATTTGGGAAGTCGCTTCGGCATTTTTGTAATAGCCCAGCATCAGATTGGCACCTTTACAGATTATTTCTCCTGCCACGTTCTGAGGGTCGGGAGAGTCTATCTTTACTTCCATGCGGGTGGTTGCCTTGCCACAAGAGGCCAGTTTCAATGTTTCCCAGCGGCTGGAACAAATGATGGGGCCGCATTCCGTCATTCCGTATGCAATGGTATAGGGGAAACCTATCTGCTTCAGGAAGCGTTCCACTTCGGCATTGAACGGTGCTCCTCCGATGATTATTTCATCGAAATTACTGCCGAATACTTCCATTGCCTTTTTGCGCATGTCAGCCTTGATTTTATCGTTGACAATGGGCATCCGCAATAGCAGCTTGCCTATTTTATTGTCTATCCGGGGCAGGATATCCTTCTTGATAATCTTTTCTACGATAAGCGGTACACACGAAATGACCCGTGGCCTGATTTCGGAGAATGACTGTGCAATAATCTTGGGAGACGGCATACGGGTAAGGAAATACAGATGGGCGCCTGCGGAAAAACCGTATAGAAAATCGTACACCATACCAAATACATGTCCCAGAGGCAGCATGGATACAATATGGTCGCCCGGACGTACGGGGAGCATCTCATGGCAATATGCAACATTGGACCAAAGGCTGCGATAGGGGAGCATGACCCTTTGGAATATCCCGTGGTGCCCGAAGTATAGTTGATGACAGCCAGTTCTTCGGGTGATTCCTCCTTGCGGTAGCTGATATGCTCGGGGCGGAAATTCTTGGGGAAACGTGTGCCATAGAGGACGTTGCGATGTTCGAAAGCCTCCATCAGCTGCTCGTTGCGGCAAACTACCGGAGTGAAGTCCGTCAGCAGTACGATACCCATCAGCAGGGGCATTGCCTCTTCATTGAGGTTTTCCCATGCCCGGTCGCCGACAAACAGCAGCTTGGCTTCGGAATGGTTGACGATGTTGTGGATATTGTCGGCCTTGAACTCATGCAGAATGGGAACAATGACAGCTCCATAGGTAACCGTCGCCAGAAAAGCGACTGCCCAATGTGCACTGTTACGTCCGCAAACGGCAATCTTGTCACCGGGCCTGATGCCGGCGCTTTCAATACGATATGGAATTTGGCTATTTTCCGTGCTACATCTTTGTATTGCAGTGTAATTCCTTTGTAGTCTGTCAGGGCGTTGCGATCCCAGTTTTTAATAATGCTTTGTTCTATATAATCGATGAACCCTTGTTCTTGTTCCATTCAGCTGTTGCACACTTTAGTTAAAACTGCGCAAAGATAGGTCTTATAGTGATGCAAAGCAAATAGTTTCCACTTTTTTCTTACCCTGGAACGGATAGAAACTTATCTGTAATTCTTATTCCTTGCTATTTTCCGAAATAAGAAGCAGCTTGTCACCGGCATGAAGTTTTAATGTTCCGTTCGGAATGAGGTACTCATCGCCACGTTTTACAATCATCACCAGTGTGCCTTTGGGCAGGTTCATGTCTTTCAGGGTGTCTGCCTGCTCCAGCATTTCTTGTGTAATGGTCATGTCGTGCAAGTTGGAGTCAATCTCTTCGGGCAGTTCAACTCCGAAATCATTTCCGGTCTTTTCCAGCGGGGTGGAGAGGCCAAGCAGCCGGGCTACCCAGGAGACTGTGGTACCCTGGATGACCAGTGAGACGATGGTTATGAAAAATACGATGTTGAAGATGACATGGGCGCCGGGCACATTAGCCACCACGGGATAGGTGGCAAAGATAATGGGTACTGCGCCACGTAATCCTACCCACGATACGAATAGCCGTGACTTGAGGGTGATTCTCTTGCCAAAAGGCAGCAGGCAGAGAAAAACACTGAGAGGGCGTCCCACGACAATCATGAAGACGCCGATGAGCAATGCCACGACTGCAACTTCCAGCATCTCATGGGGGTTGACGAGCAGACCGAGGCAGAGGAACATGATGATTTGGAAAAGCCAGGTCAGTCCGTCCATAAAAGTATAAATCTCTTTCCGGTACATGATTTTGTTATTGCCTACCATCATTCCGGCGATATACACGGCCAGGTAACCGTTGCCTTTCAGCAGGTCGGTGATGGAGAAGGTGAAGAATACAAAAGACAGCAACAGGATAGGATAGAGTGCCTGGTTGTCTATATTCAGCCGGTTCAGCATAAGGATAGCCAGCTTTCCGAGGAAATAACCGGTTGCGGCACCGACAATGAACTGTATGGCAAAAGAGCCTAATATCTGGGGAACTCCCATTCCGGAGGACTGGATGAATTGAATCAGCACGATTGTCAGCATATATGCCATCGGGTCGTTACTACCGCTTTCCAGTTCCAGCATGGGGCGCAGATTATGCTTCAGGTTCATTTTTTGTGAACGCAGAATGGCGAATACAGAGGCTGAGTCGGTAGATGACATGGTGGATGCAAGCAAAAGGGAGGTTATCAACGGCAGGTGGATGTTGGTCCAGCTCATGCCGGACAGCCACCAGATAAATAATCCGGTAAAAAGGGCCGTGAGCAGCACTCCTGCAGTTGACAAAACAATGCCGGGAGTCAATATGGGCTTTATCTCCGTAAACTTGGTGTCCATGCCACCGGAGAACAGAATGATGCTGAGTGCAACCATGCCGATGAACTGTGCTTCCTTGGCGTTGTGGAACTGCAATCCCAATCCGTCACTGCCGAACAGCATGCCGACGACAAGAAAAAGCAATAATGCAGGCACTCCGAAACGGTAGCCGGTCTTGCCGACAATGATGCTGACGAAAAGTAATATGGAACCTATAAGTAGTATGTTTCCTGCTGTAAATATCATAAATTCTATGCTATATAGTTTGAAATGTGATGTTTCTTATGTCTAATAGTACAAAGATATGCATTGTGTTTAACAAATACAAATCTAAAATAGTTCAATTGAACTTTAAAATAAAGGTGGTTTCTTTACCGGGCAATAAGGATAAATTTCCGCCGGAAAGCCTCATTATTTGCCGGGAAATACTCAATCCAATACCGCTTCCACCCTCTTTGGTCGTAAAGAAGGGGATAAATATGTGTTCGGCAATGTCATTGGGAATGGCAGGTCCGTTGTTGGAAATTTCTATCAGTATGGCTTCCGCTTCATTGCAGTAGGCACGTATGTTGATATGTCCTTCTTTATCTGTATTTTTATCCGATTCGATGGCTTGTATGGCATTTTTCAGTAAGTTGATGACTACTTGTGATACCAGGTTCTCATCGGCATATAGAATGAGGTCGCTTGGCGCGATGTCCGTATGAAAGGTGACCCGGACATCGGGGTGCTGGTGACGGGCGAGTTCGACCATCCGCTCGATAAAACTTTTTACATAGAACAAGGATGGTTCGGGGGTGGGAATACGGGTGAATTTCCGGTATGATTCCACAAAAGAGAGCAGGCCCTTGCCCGTGCTGCTGATAGTCTGCAGGCCGTTTCTGATTTCTTCTTTGGAAACTTGCGCTTCGGTCAGTCCCAGCAGTGTATCGCTTAGGGAGGTTATGGGAGTGACGGCATTCATTATTTCGTGCGTCAGTACGCGGGTAAGCCTAATCCAGGAATCTATTTCCTTTTCATCCAGCTCGTTGTTGATGTCGTTCAGGGCGAGGATGCGAAGATGCTCTTTACGGACTGTAATGTCGCTGACGCGGACAGACATGTTTACAGTGCCTCGTTCGTTGTTGAAAGGCATTTGCAATTTGTCTCCCGGGCGGCAATTGGCAAGAAGGGACGAAAGACGCGGATCCACGCGGTTCAGCTGGCTGACGTGGGTAAAGACATTGAGGCCCAGCAAACGGAGGGCTTCACTGTTTTTTTGATATACGGCACCATTGTCGTTCAGGACAAGGATACCGGTATTCACGCAGTCCAGAATGAGTTCGTAGTACTTTTCTTGCTGGGCTGTTTCACTTTTCACATTATAAAGTATATGGGCAACCCGGTTCAATGCACGGTTTACGAGGCGTGCGTCGGCAGTGTTTTCCGTTTCGGAGAAGTGGATGGCATTGTCGTTGTTTTCGATGGCGTCGAGCATGAAAAGCACCTTCCGCACATGATGGCGGTATAACTTCTGCTGCCAGTACAAGGCTATGGGAAGCAGCGCGGTACAGAGCGCGCCCCAAAATACGTCTACAGTCCACATCACCCCTGCAAGGAGTGCTACTGCCAGACTGACGGCAACGCGGAATGAATAATTAAAGGCCATACTTCTTCATTTTGTTGTACAACGTCTGGCGGGTGATACCCAGCTGTGCGGCGACGGCAGAGAGATTTCCGCTGCATTTGTCGAGCGTCTTCCGTATCATCTGCATTTCCATTTCTTCGAGCGTGGATGCGGTTGCTTCGGGAGTGCCGGTTCGCCGTGCCAGCTGGAACAGTTCTGCAGGAAGGGTTTCGTTGTCACAGATGATAATGGCTTTTCGATGGCATGTTCCAGTTCGCGGATATTGCCGTACCAGGGGTGGAGCGTAAGCTTCTCGCAGGCGCCGTCCGTCAGCTTGACGGGGGGCTTGTCATATTGCTTGCAGAAGCGGGCGATGAAAAGTTCTGCAAGGGGGATGATGTCTTCGGGCCGCTCGCGCAACGAGGGTATCTCAAGATGTATCGTGTTGATGCGGTATAGCAGGTCCTCGCGAAATTCGCCTTTTGCCACCATCTCGGGCAGATTGCGGTTTGTAGCGCAAATCAGCCGTATGTCTACGGGAATGGGAGTGTTGCTGCCTACACGGACAATGCTGCGGCGTTGGATGGCGGTCAGCAGTTTGGCTTGCAGATGGTAGGGGAGATTGCCTATTTCATCGAGAAAGAGGGTGCTGTGCCCGGCTGCTTCGAACTTGCCGGCACGGTCGGCATGGGCATCGGTGAAAGAGCCTTTCACGTGGCCGAACAGTTCGCTTTCGAAAAGGCTTTCGGTGACTGCACCCATATCCACACTTACCATGTCCTGCCGGTTGCGCGGTGAAAGGGAGTGGATTTCGCGTGCCAGCATCTCTTTACCGGTGCCGTTCTCGCCCGTAATAAGAATATTGGCATCGGTAGAGGCCACTTTTTCCACCAAGAGGCGAAGTTGCTGCATGGCGGAGCTGTTTCCCCAATACATGTTGCGGATATCCGCAAGCGGGTGGTTGTTTTCTGCCGTACGTCTGGCATTTGGGCCGTTGGCCGGAGATTTTGTTTCAGAAGCTGATACGGCATTCAGTAAGGTTTCCACCAGTTTCTGGTTGTTCCAGGGTTTCACGACGAAGTCTGTGGCTCCTTCCTTGATTCCCCGTACGGCAAGGTCAATGTCGGCATAGGCGGTAAACAGCACTACGGGCAGGGTGGGACATTGCTTCTTTATTTCATGGAGCCAGTATAGTCCCTCGTTGCCGGTATTGATGCCCGAGGTGAAGTTCATGTCAAGAAGAACCACTTGCCATGACCTTTCCCGCAATACGCTGGGCAGGGTTACGGGAGAGGGAAGTGTGATTATCCCTTCAAAATATGGCTTCAACAAAAGCTGCAAGGCGGTAAGTACGCCTCGGTTATCATCGACAATCAGGATGTTTCCATTTTTTTGCCATAAACTATTTCTGTTTTCTGCAGGCAAAGTTAATGATTTATCTGTATTATATTCGGTAAATCTCTCAGTTTTCAAAGTATTAAGATTCTCCTTCTCATTTAGCAAATCCTTATGCCGCTTTATTTTATATTTTTGCTTACTAAGAATTAATCGTCCGACAGTTGTTGAATTATCGTCCGACAGCTGTCGGACGATAATTCAACAACTGTCGGACGATAATATAACGATTGTGGGACGGATAGATTTAAGTAAAACAGAAATTAGTTGGCAGCAACTTCAGTAAGAGTTCATGGCGGTACTGAAAAAAGAACTTATAGCAGTTGCAGTTTGATGCCAAACGACAAGCTCAGATAATCCTTGGGTTTCAGATATTTGTTGGTGAAAGCGCTGACTACATATAGGTCACATGTACTTATTTCATAGAAGAAAGTGATTTCCTTGGCCGTGAACCGTCGTTGCGGGTCGATGTCGTAAGTGATGCGCTGTCCTAAGAATACATGGATGCGTACCTTGGAGGAGAAACCATAATATCCTTTAGGGTAGCGTTCCGGCTCATTGACCCAGAACTCATCGCCGAATACCGTGTTCAGATACATGCCGCAAGCCAGCGGTTCTACAGAAAAACGGCTCTGTTTTATTTGCAGGCTCCAGGGAAGGTAGTTCTGCTTGACGGTGAATGTCAGCTTGGTACGTTTGGAGTCATATTTGGGCAATACTCGAAGAATACGTCTGTTTCCCATTGGTTTCTTCTGCCGTAATCCCATCCGGTACCGAATGACAGCAACCCCATATTGCCGGCAAACTGAATTTTTGTGTGCGTCGGAATCAGGGCCTCCCAATGCCTGCGGTAGCGGTGTACGCGGCGGTCATAACGGCTCTCCCTAGTCTGGCTTTCAATGATGGTATCCGGTTGCGGGTCCATCCATACGGTATCGTGTTCTATGATGAAGATGGTATCTCTCTTGTGAAAAGCAGAAAAAGAGCATACCGACAAGAAGACGACGGCGCATGCCAGGTGATTAATAATATGCCACTTCGCGTTCATATCCGTCGGGGTTATGGTGAATATATAGTAATTGCGGTTCTTCATGCAGTCGCTCATGTAATACATTATCCCATCTTCAAAGAGGTCTTTCTCGAAACGATGGTGTTCGTGTGCGGATGTACAGAACTGCAGTCCGGGAAATTCCTTGATGTAACGCTGGAATACGTGTGCCACATTATTGTTGAACTCGTTGCAGAACGGGCGTATATGCATGGACACAACGGTTTTATCGAATTCCTCTTCACGGTCGCGTATCTGTGCGGCAAGAAATTCGAAGTCGGGAATGGGGCGGGAGTAGTCGAATTCGATGGCGTTGGTATTCAGGCAGACAAACTTTACCCGTCCTGCAATGAAGGAGAAATTGGGGTCTCCGAATATTGCACGATAAGTCTCTTCGCCCGTGCCCAGGCAGTCGTGGTTGCCGAGAAGTACCACATAGGGTATCTTTAGCTTGTTCATAATGTCCCGTTGCCAAAGGAACTCGTCTGTTACACCGAAGTCACTGACGTCTCCGCCATGAATGACGAAATCTATGTCGTCCCGCTTGTTGAGGTGGCTTACAAAGTCGTCGGTCTCGTCATACCAGCGCTGGGAGTCACCCATTGTTACGAACCGGATTGTTGTCTTGTTCTGGCAGTTCTGCTCTATTTGGGCAATGTTGTGGGCATTGACATCGGTTTCACCGCTGATGTGTACATCGTAAGGGTGATAATCTATCATGTCGCAGCCGGCCATGAGCAGGCATAGGAATGAAGGATATAAGAGTTTGGGGAATTTCATGTGCAGGTGCTTCATTTAATGTTTATACTCTATCTTTAGAAAACTGTGGGCAAAGGTAAAGTTTTCATTCTTATGGATTCTTTCTAATTTCCCTTTTGTTCTATGAGGCTGAACAGAGATTCGGCCTCTGTCTAATTTTAGACGGAGTGTCTAAAAATTAGACACCTTTGTCTTCTTCTGAAATGCAATATGCATTGATAATCAGATTTGTGCATTCTTTGGCACGCTTTCTGCAATATGAAAAGCAAGAAAATATATCTAATAAACGATAAACGGAATGAAACAAATCTATTATGTAATTCAGACTTTGCTGCGGGGACGCGGTTCGAATATCATCAAGGTCATTTCTTTGGGATTGGGATTGACGATGAGTATTCTGCTTTTCTCCCGCGTGGCATATGAACAGAGTTTTGACACTTGCTTCAAGGATTATGATAACTTGTATCAGGTATGGTCGATATTCTCGGTGAAAGGAGAGAAGTTTGAGCCTCAGGAGTGGAATTGCGGTCCGTGGCAGGGGCCATTTTGGAGAACTTCCCAAAGAGGTGGAGTCGGCAGTAAGTTTGAGCACGTCTATGGTATCTGCTCCTCTTTACAATGGAAGCGTGCGTCTTGATGACAGGAAGATTGCAGCCGATTCGCTGTTCTTCCGTACCATGGGTATCGACGTCCTGAACGGGAATCCGAAAAGGACTTGGTGCAGAAGGATATTATTTTCTTGAGTGAACGCTTTGCAAGGAAAGTGTTCGGTGAGGAGAATCCTATAGGAAAACGCTTAATTATGACCATCAGTTTGACCTGACGGTGAAGGGAATCTATGCCAATTTGCCTGAGAACGCCACAATCAATCCGGAAGCGGTTATCTCGATGCCTACCTTGTGGAGCCGCAACTGGAATAACTACTCGTGGAGCGGGGGAGACAGTTGGGTAGAGTTTATCCGTTTCCGTCCCGGTGCCGACAAATCTGTTGTCAATGCGCGTATTGATGCCATGATAGACAAATATCGCCCGGCAGAAGATAAGAAAGAGTACGGTTACACGGCTTTTGTGCAGCCCATCCGTGATACATACCGCAATTATGATGATGTGCAGCGGATGCGTGTCATCATGAGCATTCTTGGTTTTGCCATTCTTTTCATTGCGGCGTTGAACTATGTGCTGATTTCCATTTCCTCTTTGAGCTACCGCGCCAAGTCGGTAGGCGTACATAAATGCAGCGGTGCGAGCGGTGGCACGGTTTTCAGCATGTTTTTGCTGGAAACGGGTATCATCATTGTGGCGGCATTGCTGCTGATGGCGTTGATAATGCTCAACTTCCGCGATTTTGTGGAAGACACGGTCGTTGTAAAGCTCTCCACCTTGTTGGCTCCGGAGCGTATCTGGGTACCGTTGTCGGTAGTGCTTCTGCTGTTTATGGTGGAGGCGTGTTGCCGGGTCGGCTCTTTGCGCGTATTCCCGTGTCGCAGGTGTTCTGCCGCTATACCGAGGGGAAGAAGGGCTGGAAGCGTCCGTTGCTGTTTGTCCAGTTTGCAGGCGTGGCATTCATCAGTGGATTGATGTGTGTGGTGATGTCGCAATATCAGTATGTACTGAAAAGGATATGGGGTATAATCCCAAGCAGATAGCCATAGGCAATGCCTACTGGGATAATGAAGCGACGCGTGACGCGGCTTATCAGTTCTTCAAAGGATTGCCCTACGTGGAAGCGGTGTCCAGTGCCAACAGCACACCCATTAGCGGATATAGCGGTTCGATGATTCATAGTGAGAGCGGGCAGGCACTGTTCTCTTGCCGCTCTTCTTATTTCATGCGCGAGGACTTTCCTGCCTTGATGGGCATGACTATGAAGACGGGACGTATGGCGCGCGATAAAGAGGAAGTCGTGGTGAACGAGACCTTTGCCGAGATGATGCGTTGGGGAGACGACGTCGTAGGCCGTACGGTATATACCGAAGGGAATACATTCAAGGTCGTAGGGCAGTTGAAGGATTTCCAGATAGAGAGTTTCAGAACCGAGAAGATGCCTTTCATAGCCCGGGAAACAAGAATTTTTATGGAACGGTACATGTCCGTTTGAAAGAACCCTTTACCGAAAATCTGCAGAAGCTGAACCGCGATGTAGCCGAGGCTTTCCATGACCAGACTATTGACTTTACCGGCTATGAGAAAAGAATAGAGAATAGTTATAATTCTGTCCGTGTATTCCGTAATGCCACTTTGATGGCGGCAGTGACCATGTTCTTCATCATGCTGATGGGGCTGATTGGGTATACCACCGATGAGGTGCGCCGCCGCAGCAAGGAGATTGCCATCCGTAAAGTGAACGGGGCAGAGGCTTCCAGTATCTTGGAAATGCTGTCGAGGGATGTACTTGTGGTGGCGGCTCCGGCAGTTGTCATCGGTACGGTATTGGCATGGTATGTCAACGGAATGTGGATGGAACAGTTTGCGGAGCGTATTCCCATCAGTTGGGCAGTATACGTACTGGTAGTGATGGCCAATTTGGTGATTATCGTAGCCTGCGTACTTTGGAAGTCCTGGCGGATAGCGAACGAGAACCCGGTAAACAGCATTAAGAGCGAATGATAATAATATTAATACATAGAATATCATGATTGAAATTAACAACATCAGCAAAGTATTCCGTACTTCGGAAGTAGAGACAGTAGCATTGAACCACGTCAGCCTCGATGTAAAGGAGGGGGAGTTTGTAGCCATTATGGGACCGTCAGGTTGCGGCAAGTCCACCTTGCTGAACATCCTCGGGCTGCTGGACAATCCTACGGAGGGCAGTTACAAGCTGCTCGGTCAGGAAGTAGCGGACTTGAAGGAAAAGGAACGTACCCGTGTGCGCAAGGGCAAGCTGGGATTCGTGTTCCAGAGCTTCAACCTGATAGACGAACTGAACGTCTACGAGAATGTGGAACTTCCCCTTACGTACCTCGGCGTGAAGGCAAGTGAGCGCAAACGCATGGTAGAGGATATTCTGAAGCGGATGAACATCAGCCACCGTGCCAAACACTTCCCGCAACAGCTTTCCGGCGGTCAGCAGCAGCGTGTGGCGATAGCCCGTGCGGTCGTAACCAATCCCAAGCTGATACTCGCCGATGAGCCTACCGGTAACTTGGACTCCAAGAACGGAGCTGAGGTGATGAATCTGTTGACAGAGCTGAATAAAGAGGGTACTACGATTATTATGGTGACCCACAGCCAGCACGACGCCTCGTTTGCACACCGCACGATACATCTTTTCGACGGTAGTGTGGTGGCAAGTGTGGCAGCGCAGGATTTGTAACGGACTTTTAAAACAACTTCCATGAGACAACTATATTACACTCTCCAGACATTGATACGAGGAAAAGGCTCCAACCTCATCAAGATTGTTTCTCTGGGACTGGGGTTGGCAGTCAGTATCCTCATTTTTTCCCGTCAGGCATTCGAGCTCAATTATGATACCTGCTACAAGGACCATGAACGTTTGTGTCTTGTCAAAACAGTATGGTATTACAACAACGAGTATCATCCTTCGCATATAACTCTTGGACCGGTGGCTGGTACCATTGCAGAAAACCTGCCTGACGAGGTGGAGAGTGTTACCGTCACTCAGCAATGGTGGAGCAATTCGGCTTGGTTTGCCAATGAACGCCGTTTCCAGACCAATGCCATGACGGCCGATTCTTGTTTCTTTGCCACTATGGGCATTGATGTTGTCAGTGGAGACCCTCGCGAGCTGAATAATCCGGAGGTAGTCTTCATCAGCAGGGAGCTGGCCGGCAGCATGTTTGCCGATAAGAATCCCATCGGGCAGACGGTGGTCTATAACAAACAGATGCCAATGACCGTGAAGGGCATTTTTGAAGATTTTCCCGAAAACTCCAGTTTCTATGGAAGTGGTGTCGTGATGTCTCTGGCTACCTCCTTCAAGCATCATTGGGGATACTGGGGGTGGGGAGGTGGAGACAGCTATATGTCCTTTGTCCGTCTGCGCCCGGGGGTGCAATTGGACGATGTGAACACCCAAATAGAGAAACTTGCCGAGCAGGTGCGCAAGAGCGATGATGTGTTTATCAGTCTGGTTCCGATAAAGGACTACCGTATGGAATTTGGTATCAGTACCATGCGTATGGTATGGATTCTGTTGACGCTGGGAACCGCCATACTTTTTATTGTGGCGATGAATTATGTGCTTATTTCCATCTCAGCCATGAACCGTCGTGCCAAAGCTATAGGCGTACATAAATGTAGTGGGGCAAATACGGGAACTATTTTCGGTATGTTCTTATGGGAGACCGGAGTCATCATGCTTTTTTCCTTGCTGCTTGTAGCGCTGCTTCTATTTAATTTCCGTGAGCCGTTGGAGGACATGCTCGACGTTAGTCTTGCCGGTCTTTTCTCTTGGGAAAACATTTGGGCACCGCTTTCAGTGATAGTCATTTTGTTTATGATAGGCGGCATGTTGCCCGGGCAGCTTTTTGCCCGCATTCCGGTGACGCAGGTTTTCCGCCGGTACACCGAAGGCAAGAAAGGCTGGAAACGTCCGCTCTTGTTTGTGCAGTTTGCCGGTACCTCCTTTATTTTCGGCTTGTTGGGGCTGGTGCTTATGCAGAGCCATTACATCACCAATAAAGAACGTGGATTCGATTACCACCGGGTGGCTTATGCTTCGGGCGTATCCTTTGACTCGGATGCGGAAAGCGATGCCAATCGTAGTGTGATGCTTTCTTTGCCTTATGTGGAAGATGGAGCTTGTAGCAGTAATCTTCTTACAGACGGATTGAGCGGAGAAGGGGTTACGACTGATAACGGGCAGTGGATGAGCATGCGTTGGGTGGAATTTGGCAAGGACTATGCCCCGTTTATGAAGTTGGAATTTGCGGAAGGCAAGAATATGGATGCCCCTGGGCAGATATTGGTCAATGAAACATTTTTGAAAATGATGCATTGGGAAGATAAACCGATAGGCAGGCAAGTGCGCAACGGCGATCGCATAGCGGGCAATATTGTAGGTGTACTGAAAGACTTTGCCACATCCAATGCCGCTTATGTGGCGGTGCAACCTATGTATGCAACTTATCTTGACCGATTTTCCGGAAACATCCAATTACGTCTGAAAGAGCCTTTTGACGATAACCTCAAGCGTTTGAACGAAGACATGGAAAAGCTGTTTCCCACCCGTGACATTGTATTTTCCTCGTTCCAAAAGGTCATTGACGACCAGAACAGTACCGTCACGGATTTCCGTAATGCAGCTTTACTGGCTGCCATAACCATCCTTTTTGTTACGTTAATGGGGTTGATTGGCTACATCAATGACGAGATACAACGCCGCAGCAAGGAAATTGCCATCCGTAAAGTGAATGGTGCGGAAGCGTCATCCATTCTCCGGCTTTTCTCGAAGGATATATTCTGGATATCCTTGCCGGCCGTTTTTCTTGGAGGGCTGGGAGCCTGGTATATAGGCGGTGTCTGGATAGAGCAGTTTGTGGAGGGAGTGGATTTTGGTATCTGCGGATTCTTGCTTATTGCATGCATTGTACTATTGTTCATCATCGGTTGTGTAGTATTCAAGGCATGGCGGATTGCCAATGAGAATCCGGTAGACAGTATCAAGAGTGAATAAAGAATAACTTCAGGAAATTATGAGGCGGCACATTTATTATACATTACAAAGCTTGTTGCACAAGCAAGGTTCCAATGCCATTAAGATTGTATCTTTGGCATTGGGACTGCTGATGTCTGTATTTCTATTTGCACGGATTGCATTCGAGTTGAGTTTTGATAACTTTTATCATGATTCGGATAACCTTTATATTGTGAAGACGGGTTGGTTAAAAAATGGAGTGTTGGAAGGTAACGAAAGTCGCTTTACCATCATTCCGATTCCGGCTGCCATTGCCGAAGAGTTTCCGGAACAAGTGGAAAGTAGCACAGTGAGCTGTTCTCTTTTTGATAATAGTTTCCAGTTGGGTGAGCGCCAATTAGATATGTCCACGGTGATGGCAGATACACTTTATTTTTCTGTACTCGGTTTGGAGATGATAGAAGGCAATCCACAGGATTTGGCGGGTCCGGATGTCGTATTCCTTTCCGCCAAGTCAGCAAAGGAGGCCTTCGGTGACGAAAATCCGATAGGGAAAACACTGCGTTATGATTTTTGGGGATATCAGACTACACTGCTCGTGAAGGGTATCTTTGCCGATATTCCGTTGAACACTTCTTTGGAGAGGCGTCCAGAGGCAATCATTTCTTTTCCTACTATAGGGCGGCATCTGAAGTGGAACCTAGGTTGGCAAAGCGGCGGAAACTACGACGGTTATCTCAGGCTGCGCAGCCCGCAGGATGCTGATTGGCTGAATGAGCGTATGTCCATAGCTATTGCCCGTCATATTCCACCGGAAAGTGGTTTAGAATTGAGCGTACGTATTGTCCCTATCCATAATCTGCATGTCGAGACTCCTCAAGTACGGAAGATGATTTGGATTATGTTCTTCCTGGGTATCGTGCTGCTTTTTACGACCGCATTGAATTATGTACTCGTTTCCGTGGCTTCGCTGACACAGCGTGCTAAGGCCATCGGTGTACACAAATGCAGCGGTGCTTCGGGAAGTAGCATCTTTTCCATGTTCATGGTAGAGACTGCTATAGTAGTAGGGCTTGCCTTGCTGCTCATTGGACTGCTGGTGTATATTTTCCACGAAAAAATGGAAGAATTGGCAGCTGTACCTCTCAGTGCTCTTTTGACTGGCAGAATCTTTGGGCACCATTGTCGGTGATACTGTTACTGTTTATTTTAGGTGGTTGCCTGCCTGCCATGCTTTTCGCTCGTATTCCGGTGACACAAGTGTTCCGCCGCTACACTTCCGGGCGTCGTGGCTGGAAACGGGTACTGCTTTTTGTTCAGTTCATCGGAGCGGCATTCATTCTGGGGATGATGCTGATGGTCGTTTCACAGTACAGTTATGTAACGACGCGTGACCGTGGTTGGCGTCCTGAACGTGTGGCATATACCACCCAGCGGGAAGTGGATGGCAATAGCCTGCGTAGTCTTGTCGGCAGTTTGCCTTATGTGGAAGGAGTTGCTTCGGCAGAACGCCCTATATTGTGGTTCGGTTCTAACCAGCCAATTCTTGACAATCAGGGTAACGAGCTTTTCTATCCTCGTAATACCTGGTTCGACAGTGATTTTCTTCCTTTCATTGGTCTGAGACTGAAAGAGGGGCATAACTTGACGGGAGAAGGTCAGTTGCTTGTCAACAGTGTCTTTTGTGAGAAGATGAATTGGACAGACAGCCCCATAGGCAAGCGGGTGAATGATTATGGCACTGTTGTCGGGCTGTTAGACAGTTTCAGTTTTGCCGATATGCCCAACGATAATTTGCCGGTGATGGTGGAATGGACGGGGAAGACAGCTGCCACCCTGCATGTTCGCCTCAAAGAGCCATTGGATGAAAATCTCGCCCGCCTCAATGAAGAGATGCATCGGATTTATCCTCAGAAAAGCCTCGTATTCCGTTCGGTGGAGCAGGAAATGCGCAGTTATGCCGAGTCTGTACGGGTATTTCGTGATGTCACCCTGCTGGTTTCATTGACCATACTCTTTATCATTCTGATGGGACTGATAGGCTATGTGAATGATGAAATCCGCCTGCGTTCAAAAGAGATTGCCATTCGTAAAGTGAATGGAGCGGAGACGGAAAGTATTTTGCTGTTATTGTCAAGAGATGTGCTTTGGCTGGCCATTCCGTCTGTCGCCATAGGTATTGGGGGAGCATGCCGGGCCGGAAAGCTTTGGGCGAGCCAGTTCTCTGATGTTGTGCCATTCCTATAGGCGGATATATTCTTGTAGGTTGTCTGTTGCTGTTGTTTATCGTTGTTACCGTGGTGTTGAAGGCATGGTGCATTGCCAATGAAAATCCGGTAAAGAGCATCAAGAGCGAATAAAGTTGCCGCAACATACATCATGCGTTTGGGGTAGACAGACCATCTGTTTGGGGCGAATAGATGATGTGTTTGGGCTGAATGAATGATATATTTTCGAACAATTTGTTTGTTATAACATAAAATGCAATATTTGCAGTAGAATAAATCACTTTCACCTCGCTTTTCGGTAATTCCTGTGGGTAATCTTTTTACATATATCCACAATGCCACCGCTGCCGTTACAAAAGCAAAGAAGTCCGATACCGGCATACATATCCAGATGCCGTCCAGCCCAAAGTAATGCGGGAATATCAGTAGTCCCGGCAACAGATACAGTAATTGGCGTGTCAGCGACAAGAAGATACTGATTTTCGCCTTCCCGATGCTTTGGAAGAAATTGCCGATGACAATCTGTGCACCTACCAGCGGGAATATGGCTACGGCAATGCGTACGCCTCTGGAAGCAATATCTATCAACTCTTCATCACTGGTAAAGATGGCAGATATGGCATGGGGGAACAATTCGCAGATAAGGAAGCCGGTACTGGTGATACATACTCCGGCAATGATGGTCAGGCGCAGGGTAGCCTTCACACGGTCGTGCTTTTGCGCACCGAAGTTATAGCCTACAATCGGTTGCATTCCCATCGTCAGCCCCAATACAATCATTACATAGAGTACCAGCAGTCGGTTGATAATGCCATATGCCCCGATGGCCATATCGCCTCCGTACTGTTGGAGGCTGTTGTTTACGATAATCACAATGACACATGCCGTGACGTTCATCAGAAACGGTGACATACCGATGGATAATATACTACTGATGATACGTTTCTTCATCTTCCAGAACCCCCGTTGCAGACGTACCACACTTGTCTTTTGCAGGAAATGGCTCACTACCCACACCATGCCGATGAACTGCGAGATGACCGTTGCCGTTGCAGCTCCCCGTATTCCCCAGTCAAATTGGAAGATGAAAATGGGAGCGAGGATTATGTTGCAGACTACCGTTACCATAGACGTGAGCATCGCTTTCTTGGGATATCCCGTGGCACGCATGATATTGTTCAGGCCAATCATGGTATAAGTGACGGGGGTACCCAGTAATATCACCTGCATAAAGTCGCGGGCATATGGCAACGTATCATTGCTGGCACCGAAGAAGCGCAGGATGTCATCCAGAAAGATGAATGAAATACTGCCGAATAGGAATGCGTTGACCAGGCAGAACATCAGTGTGTTTCCCAATACTTCCGTTGCTCCGTCCAGGTCTTTCTGTCCCAACCGGATGGACGAAATGGTGGAGCCACCTGCCGATACCATCGTACAGAAAGCCACGACCAGATTCATCAGAGGGAAAGTAATGGCGAGTCCGGCAATGCCCATAGGACCTACGCCATGACCGATGAAAATGCTGTCGATGATGTTGTACAACGAAGTAATCGTCATGCCTATAATGGCCGGAATGGAGTACTGCACAAGCAGTTTGCCAATACGTTCGGTTCCTAATATATGCGCGTTGTTCATTTGATATGAGTCAATTAAGGAGCACAAAGGTAAGAAATATTTGTTTGATTCGCAGATTATTCCCACCTTTGTACACTATAATGTTTTGGTATTAACAGATTTAGGTAAAAGAAAGTTTATGGACACAACAAAAGCAACCGCCGTACTTTTTGATTTTGACGGCGTGGTGGTAGACACGGAGACACAGTACAGTCACTTCTGGCATGAAATGGGAAAGCAGTATTTGGGTATGGATGATATTGAAGGCAGGGTGAAGGGCCAGACGCTGGTCTATATTTATGATACCTTTTTTCCGGGCATGGCGAAGGAACAGGCCGAAATTACCGAACGGCTGAACCGCTTTGAACAGGAAATGTCATTCGACTTTATTCCCGGAGTGCTTGACTTCATTGCCGACCTACACCGGAATGGGGTGAAGACTGCCGTAGTGACCAGCTCCAACGAAGCGAAGATGGCAGCTGTCTATCGGGTTCATCCCGAAATAAAGACTCTTTTCGACCGTATCCTTACGGCCGAGATGTTTACGGCTTCCAAGCCTGCACCGGATTGTTTTCTGTTGGGTATGGAGGTTTTCGGCACAACTCCCGACACCACATATGTATTCGAGGATTCCTTCAACGGGCTGAAAGCCGGCATGGCTTCAGGAGCTACCGTTATAGGGTTGGCAACCACCAATTCCCGTGAAGACATAGCTCCGTTGTGTCATTATGTATTGGATGACTTTCAGGGATTCACTTACGATAAATTAACTCAATTGTACAAGTAATCAGAAAAAGGATTACCTTTGCGCCGAAAATTAAATTGAGTAATTGTAAATACTATCATGGGTTATATTTCAGACGACACTCGTAAAGTGACTACACATCGCCTTATCGAAATGAAACAGAGAGGCGAAAAAATATCAATGTTGACATCATACGACTATACTATGGCGCAGATTGTGGACGGTGCCGGGGTAGACGTGATTCTGGTGGGAGATTCCGCTTCCAATGTAATGGCAGGCAATGTCACCACGCTTCCCATCACGCTCGACCAGATGATTTATCATGGCAAATCCGTGGTTCGCGGTGTGAAGCGTGCCATGGTCATTGTCGACATGCCTTTCGGCTCTTATCAGGGCAACGAACTGGAGGGATTGGCTTCCGCTATCCGTATTATGAAAGAAAGCCATGCCGACGCCCTCAAACTGGAGGGAGGCGAGGAAATCATCGGTACGGTGAAGCGTATCCTCAGCGCCGGTATTCCCATCATGGGACATCTCGGACTGATGCCCCAATCCATCAACAAGTATGGAACATATACGGTCCGTGCGAAGGATGATGCCGAAGCCGAGAAACTGGTACGCGATGCGCATTTGCTGGAAGAAGCCGGATGCTTCGGACTGGTATTGGAGAAGATTCCTGCCGCATTGGCTGCCCGCGTGGCAAGCGAGCTGACTATACCCGTTATAGGCATCGGTGCCGGTGGCGATGTGGACGGCCAGGTGTTGGTGGTTCAGGATATGCTGGGTATGAATAACGGTTTTCGTCCCCGTTTCCTGCGTCGCTATGCCGACCTGCATACAGTGATGACGGATGCCATCAGCCGTTATGTATCCGATGTGAAGAATTTAGATTTCCCGAATGAGAAAGAACAGTACTAACAAACTCATGACACTCAATTTTTGGCGGATGTGTACGGCAAATCTGTTGCTGTTCATATCCGTCTATATGCTTTTCCCTTTGCTTCCTTTTGTGATGGGAGAGCAGTTGGGTGTTTCCGTCGGGCAGGCGGGCAGCATGTTTCTGGTCTTTGCGGTGGCCATGTTTGCTGTCGGTCCTTTCCATGCCTATCTGGTCGATGAATATAAAAGGAAACACGTGCTCCTTTACTCCGCACTCATTATGCTGGCGGCTGTTCTGGGATATGCCTTTGTGGATGGTTATACGAAATTTCTGCTGCTTGCCGCTGTGCAGGGAGCATGTTTCGGGCTGGCAACCACAGCGGGCATTACGGTGGCCATCGACATAACGACTTCCGCGCGCCGCAGCGCAGGAAACATGGTATATGCATGGGCTGCACGCTTGGGCATGCTGGTGGGTGTTGTGTTGGGTATTGGAATGTATAGGATGTATGGTTTCCGTATGGTGACCTATCTGTCTGTAGCGGCCGGACTGGCCAGCATATTTTTCGCATCGAGGGTATATGTGGCTTTCCGTGCTCCGATAGGCGTGTCGTTGTGCAATATGGACCGCTTCTTATTGCCGCGTGCATGGGTACCTGCCATCAATATGCTGTTGATTGCTTTTGTACCGGGAGCGTTGCTGCCACTGATGTTTGTGGGCGATTACTGGTCATTGGCGGCATTGGCTGTATTGGTGTTCATTACAGTCCCGTTCATGAAGATGTTCGTCAAGCTGTCGCACCATTGCCAGCGTGGAACGGCAAACACCACTTGCCATTTGTTCATGGAGGCAGGGCTGCTGGTGGGCATGGCTGTGGCTTGCCACCTGATGGACAAAGCGCAGATATACCATGTGGCGTCTGTTGCTGCTATGCTTGCCGTATTTTTCTTTGTACTGCTGACCTATCCTTATTATAAGAAGAAGCGGGTGAGGTAAGGGATAAATACAATCAATCCTATAATGGCCGCCGTTGCAGCACATACCAGTACTGCTCCGGCGGCTATGTCTTTTACTTGCCCTGCCACGGGATGCTGTTGGGGAGACACCAGGTCGACCAGCTTCTCAATGGCGGTATTGAACAGTTCGGCTGCTATCACCACTCCGATGCAGAGAATGATTATCATCCACTCCATGCGGGTAATGCCTAAAACGAATCCTGCAATGACTACCACAGCCGTAGCTATCAGATGGAAGTTCAGGTTCTGTTCTTTTCCTATGCAACACCGGATACCTTTCCAGGCATATCCGAAACTGCGCAACTGCTTTTTAAAGTCGTACTTCATGGATTATAGTTGTTGCTTAATTCCTTGAAACCTGTTTCACTCCCTTTACTGTTCTCAGTTTCTTGACAAGTGTTTCCAGATGTCCCGTATCGCTCACCATGATGGTCAGTGTTCCGGAGAACAGCCCGTCATGCGAGTCAATGCCGATGCTTCTCAAAGTAATACCCGTTTCTTTGGAAATGATGGAAGTGATGTTGGTCACGATGCCGATGTCATCGTGTCCCACTACGCGCAGGGTGATGGGGTACTGTGTACCTTGTGACTTTCCGGCCCAGCGTGCCTTCACGATACGGTAGCCGAAACGTGAGTGCAAGTCGCTGGCATTGGGACAGTCGCAACGGTGTATCTTGATGCCTCCCGTCACACTGACAAAGCCGAATACATCATCTCCATAGATGGGATTGCAGCAGCGTGCCAACTTGAAATCCAATCCTTTCAGATTTTGATCAATGACCAGTACATCTTCTTTGGTACCTATCTCTTCCGGTATGCCTTGTTGAAGGTTATAGCCTTCAGCACTGCGGTAGACAATATCGTCGCGCGTATCATTTTCCCGTCTTTGCTGTTCCTGGTATTTGTCTATAATCTCGTTGACATCCAGTTCTTCATCGGCTATGGCTTGATAGAAGTCGGTCACTATCTTGAAACCGAGGCGCTTGATGAGGCGCATCATGGTTCCTTCATCATACTCTATCTTCCGGTTCTTGAACTTGCGTTCCAGGGTTTCCTTAGCGAAGGCGTGCTGGCGTGCAGCCATTTCCTTCAATGCCTGGCGTATTTTGGTGCGTGCCTTGGAGGTGGTTACGATGTTCAGCCAGTCCTGCTTGGGCGTCTGCGTATTCGATGTCATTATCTCCACCTGGTCACCGCTATGCAGCATTTGCTTCAGCTGTACATTCTTGCCGTTCACTTTTGCACCGATACATTTGCAGCCCAGTTTGCTATGGATGTGGAACGCAAAATCGAGCACGGTGGAGCCTTTGGCAAGTTTGAACAAATCACCTTTGGGAGTAAATACAAATACCTCGTCTTCGTACAAATCCAGTTTGAACTGGTCCATCGTTTCCAGTCCGTTGCTGTCCGAGCTCTCTAAGGCTTCGCGTACGGAAGTCAGCCATTCGTCAAGACCAGATTCACCTTTCACTCCTTTGTATCGCCAATGGGCGGCCAGGCCTCGTTCGGCAATATCATCCATGCGTTCGGTACGTATTTGTACTTCCACCCATTTGCCTTCGGGGCCCATCACGGTGATGTGCAGTGATTCATATCCGTTGCTTTTAGGTACGGACAGCCAGTCGCGTAGCCTTTTCGGGTTAGGCTGGTACATATCTGTTACGATGGAGTAGGCCTGCCAACATTCCAGTTTCTCCTTTTCCAGGCAAGAGTCCAGGATGACGCGGATGGCGAACAGGTCATACACGCCTTCGAAGGGGCATTTCTGCTTCTTCATTTTCTGGTAGATGGAGTGGATGGACTTGGTGCGTCCTTTGATATGGAACTTCAGTCCGGCTTCTTCGAGCTTCTTCTGTACCGGTGCAATGAAGGCGGCAATGTACTTGTCACGCGATGCCTTGGTCTCATTCAGTTTTTCCTTGATATGGTAGTAAACTTCCTTTTCTGTATATTTCAATGAGAGGTCTTCCAGTTCCGACTTCAATTTGTACAGACCCAGCTTATGGGCAAGGGGCGCATAGAGATAAGCCGCTTCGTTGGCTACCTGCCGACGGGCTTCATCGTTCTTGCAATCTTTTATCTGCCGCATGATGTTTACGCGGTCGGCAATCATAATGAGAATGACACGCATGTCCTCAGCGAAAGTCAGCAACAAGTTGCGGAAATTCTCGGACTCGATGGTAGGGCTTTTGGAATAAAGTTCGTTTACACGTATCAATCCCCGGATGATGCCTGCCACATCCTCGCCATAGATTTGCTCCACTTCCAGAGCGGTGCAAGTGCCGCAGCGCACGGAGTCGTGCAGCATGAGCCCCAGGATAGAAGCACGCTTCATTCCGATTTCTTCCGCTACAATGACAGCCGTCTGCATATCTTTGATGACGGGATTCAAACCGAATATATCACGCTGGATACGGTTGTTCTGTATAGTATTGACAAGATGTGTTTTCAGCTTTTTGCAGTCCCCCTTCTGGAGGGTTTCTCCGGAAAGTTGCAACAGTTTGCGGTAGAGCGAGAAGAGTAAATCTTTCTCTTTGATAGTGAAAAATTCATCAGTTTCCATAATCGTCCGTATTTTATGCTTCAAAGGTAAGTTTTTTCTTCATTTTCTTGACGGCAGTTCTGCTTTTTTTGTATTTTTGGGCATGAATTAATAAAACAAGATATTATGATAACACCGCAAGACAAAGAGTTGCTCGAAAATAAAGGCATCTCCGAAGAACAAATAGCTGAACAGTTGGCTTGTTTCGAAAAAGGTTTTCCATACTTGAAGCTGTCTGCCGCCGCTTCTGTAGAAAAGGGTATACTGGCTCCGGATACGGATGAACAGAAGAAATACCTGGATGCCTGGGAGGCATATACACAAACCGATAAAGTGGTGGTGAAGTTTGTGCCTGCTTCGGGTGCTGCCAGCCGTATGTTCAAGAACTTGTTTGAATTTCTCGGGGCAGACTATGACACTCCCCAGACAAACTTTGAAAAGACTTTCTTTGAGAAAATAGAGAAGTTTGCCTTCTATGATGACTTGAATACCGCTTGCCAGAGGACTGCCGGAAAGGATATACCGACTTTGGTTGCCGCTGGAAACTACAAGGCGGTTGTTGCTGCCTTACTCGAAGGGGCCGGACTGAACTATGGTGCTCTGCCCAAAGGATTGCTTAAGTTCCATAAGTATGAAGACGGTAGCCGCACGCCGCTGGAAGAGCACTTGGTAGAAGGAGCATTGTATGCTGCCAATAAGAACGGTAAGGTGAATGTGCATTTCACGGTTTCGCCCGAACATCGTGCCTTGTTCAAGGCTTTGGTAGACGAAAAGGCTGCCGCTTATGCAAAGAAGTATGGGGTGGATTATAACATCTCTTTTTCGGAACAGAAACCGAGCACCGATACCATTGCCGCCGATATGGAAAACAAACCCTTCCGCGACAATGGCAAATTGTTGTTCCGTCCCGGCGGTCATGGCGCCTTGATTGAAAACTTGAATGACCTTGATGCGGATATTATCTTCATAAAGAATATAGACAATGTGGTACCCGACAAGCTGAAAGGTGACACCGTATTATATAAGAAACTGATTGCCGGTGTGCTGGTAGCGTTACAGCAGAGAGCGTTTGCTTATCTGCAGTTGCTTGACAGCGGGAAGTATACACACGAGCAAATTCTTGAAGTTCTGCAATTCCTGCAGAAACAACTCTATTGCAAGAATCCGGAGACAAAGAATCTGGAAGATGCCGAGTTGGTTATATATCTGAAAGAGAAGCTGAACCGTCCGATGCGTGTTTGCGGTATGGTGAAGAACGTAGGCGAACCGGGCGGAGGTCCGTTCCTGGCATACAACAGTGACGGTACTATCTCTCTGCAGATTCTGGAAAGTTCGCAGATTGATATGGACGACCCGGAAAAGAAGGAAATGTTTGAAAAGGGTACCCATTTCAATCCGGTGGATTTGGTTTGCGCTGTACGTGACTATAAAGGACATAAGTTCAATCTTGTGAAGTATGTGGATAAAGCGACAGGCTTCATCTCTTATAAGTCCAAGAACGGCAAGGACCTGAAAGCGCTTGAACTTCCCGGTTTGTGGAACGGGGCCATGAGTGATTGGAACACAGTATTTGTAGAAGTGCCTCTGACTACATTCAATCCGGTAAAGACGGTGAATGACTTGTTGAAGAACAACACCAATAAGAGGATTTACTATTAGACGATTTACGATGTACGATTGGGATTGCTTTGGCTTGTGGCGGTTTATTGTCTAAAGTAACTCTAATCGTACATCGTACGTCGTCAAATCGTAAATATATAAAATTGTAAATAAAAGAATTGATGAAAAAGATTTTATTGTTAGGTTCCGGTGAGTTGGGCAAGGAGTTTGTTATTTCTGCCCAACGTAAGGGCCAGTATATCATTGCTTGCGACTCGTATGCCGGAGCGCCTGCCATGCAAGTGGCAGATGAATGTGAGGTATTCAGCATGCTCGATGGAGATGCTTTGGAACGTGTAGTACGCAAACACCAGCCGGATATTATTGTTCCGGAAATTGAGGCTATCCGTACAGAACGTCTGTATGATTTCGAGAAAGAAGGCATTCAGGTAGTGCCCAGTGCACGCGCCGTGAACTTTACCATGAACCGTAAAGCCATACGTGACCTTGCAGCTAAAGAGCTGGGATTGAAGACTGCTAAATATTTTTATGCCAAATCTTTGGATGAACTGAAAGCTGCTGCTGAAAAGATAGGTTTCCCGTGTGTGGTGAAACCGCTGATGTCCTCTTCCGGTAAAGGCCAGTCTCTCGTAAAGAGTGCCGACGAACTGGAGCATGCCTGGGAGTATGGCTGTAATGGTAGCCGTGGAGACATCAAAGAACTTATCATTGAAGAGTTCATCAAGTTCGACAGTGAGATAACACTGCTCACCGTAACACAGAAGAATGGTCCGACCTTGTTCTGCCCGCCTATCGGCCATGTACAGAAGGGTGGGGACTATCGTGAAAGCTTCCAGCCTGCCCATATTGACCCTGCCCATCTAAGGGAGGCGCAGGATATGGCAGAGAAAGTGACCCGTGCCTTGACCGGTGCCGGATTGTGGGGAGTGGAATTCTTTCTCAGCCATGAGAACGGTGTCTATTTCTCCGAACTCTCTCCACGTCCGCACGATACGGGTATGGTAACCCTGGCCGGAACCCAGAATCTGAATGAGTTTGAATTGCACTGTCGTGCGGTGCTTGGTCTGCCTATCCCTGGCATCAAGCAGGAGTGTATAGGAGCCAGTGCTGTCATCCTTTCTCCGATAGCCAGTCAGGAACGTCCCAATTATCGTGGCATGGAAGAGGTTACGAAAGAAGAGGATACTTATCTGCGTATTTTTGGTAAGCCTACTACCCGCGTAAACCGCCGTATGGGTGTAGTGCTGTGTTATGCACCTCTTGACAGTGATCTTGACACGCTGCGCGACAAAGCGAAGCGTATTGCTGATAGGGTAGAGGTATATTAATGATTAGTGATGAATGATTGGTGATTTGTTGATGAATGGATACCATCAACAAATCACCAATCGTCAGTATTAATCATTGAAAAAGAGTCCGGGATAAATCTCTCCTCCAAGTTCTGTTACATCGAGGCTTTGTAATAGTTTTCCATCCGGAGCATAGAACAGTTGGAATTCTTCATCGGAATTGTATTGTTCCACCTCAATTATTATCACTGTGGGATGTTTGGGAAAGGTGATGATTCTTATATCCCTTAATCTCATGCCGGTCATTGTACTGCTCATGAATGCTTCTGCCACGGGAGCCGGCACTTTTTCCAGTGACTCTACATCCGTTTCAGTCATAACCCACTCCGCTTGTTTATTGAACCAGACATCAATTTCCTGACCGTCTGCAATAAATTCTGCCACGTAGCAACCGGCCATTTGCTCCCATTCCACATCCGTTGCTTGAGGATAGAGCTTTAGAAAAGCTGTTTGTATATTTGCAGGAAGACGCCCTTCCGCAAAGGCGGACACTGACAACAAGATAAGTAGTCCTGCCAGAATACCGAATTTTAATTTTTTCATAATCAAGGTTGTTTTGAGTTTTCTGTAAGAACAACCTTGTTGTGTTTTTGTTTCCGGGAATCAGTACGTTGTGTCGATGTACTTTTAAATATCAGTGAACCGGCCTTTGTATACAAAAGCTTTTTCTCCGAAATCCACTTCCGGCAGTACGGCACCTTCCTTGAATAATCCGTAAACAGATGACCCCGAACCACTCATGGAGGCATATACAGCTCCTTGCCGATACATCTCTTCCTTGATTTCTCCGATAGTGGGAAATTGGGGGAATACGCTTTCTTCAAAGTCATTGACCATTCGTCCGTTCCATTCTTCAACGGGAAGTTGGGCTATTTCTTTCAGAGACATTTCCGGATGATGCGGTTTTATTTTTGCAAAGGCATCCCGTGTAGAGACGAAAATGTCCGGCTTCACCAACCATATCCGGTATCCTTTCAGTGAGAGGGGAAGGGGAGAAAAGATATTTCCGATACCTTCTGCGTAAGTCGGACGGTTTCTGATGAAGAAGGCACAATCGGCCCCCAGCTTGGCGGCATACGTTTCAAAGTGTCATCCGGCAGTCCGAGTTCAAACTTATTATTCAGAAGCTTCAGCATGAAGGCTGCATCGGCCGAACCGCCACCCAGTCCGGCTCCCGAGGGGATATGCTTGAAGAGATGGATGTCTACCGGAGGAAGGTTGAACCGGTCGTCCAGCAACTTGTAGGCTTTCACTACCAGATTGTTTTCCGCTTCTCCCTCAATCTCCAGGCCTGCTTGATGCAGACGGAACTTTCCTTTTCCTTCGTTCAAGATATTTATTTCCAAAGCATCTTCTATGGGAACCGGATAGAAAATGGTTTCCAGATTATGGTATCCGTCCGGACGCTTTTCTGTGATATTCAGTCCCAGGTTTATTTTGGCATTTGGAAAAGTCAGCATGGCGTTGAAAATTAAAATTAATAATTTAAAATTAAAAGGAGAAGCTATTGGAGTGCAGCTTCCGAAGACAAAGTTAGTGATTTCTGTTCATAGTAGATTGAAAACTTAACAATGATTTATTTACTGCTTATAAATAAATTCGCTTATCTTTGCCATACGAGCGAAGATAGGCTGCACCTCAACATAACTTTTTCATGCAAGCATGAAAGTTATATATTCGGTTTGCACTATCTTTGCTTTCCCTTTCTAAAAGGGAAATTCATTTAATTTTTAATTTTCAATTTTTAATTCTTAAAGTGGCAGAACAAAGAAGAACATCCCGTACTCCGAAAGGAAAGGCACCACAGCCCGTAACAGACTACGGACGTATCCAGCCGCAAGCGCCGGAGCTGGAAGAAGCTGTCTTGGGAGCCTTGATGATTGAGAAGGACGCTTATTCGCTGGTAAGTGAAATTCTTCGTCCGGAGTCATTCTATGAGCATAGACATCAGTTGATATATTCCGCTATTACCGATTTGGCCGTGAATCAGAAGCCGGTCGATATCCTCACCGTGAAGGAGCAGCTTTCCAAGCGGGGAGAATTGGAGGAAGTGGGCGGCCCGTTCTATATTACCCAACTTAGCAGTAAGGTGGCATCTTCTGCACACATCGAATACCATGCACGTATCATTGCGCAGAAAGCTTTGGCACGTGAATTGATTACTTTTACCAGTAATATCCAGAGCAAGGCTTTCGACGAGACGCTGGACGTGGACGACCTGATGCAGGAGGCCGAAGGAAAGCTGTTCGAGATTTCCCAGCAGAACATGAAGAAGGATTATACACAAATTAATCCCGTCATTGCCGAAGCCTATGATTTGATTCAGAAAGCTGCCGCCCGCACCGATGGTTTGAGTGGCTTGGAAAGTGGGTATACCAAGCTGGACAAGATGACTTCCGGATGGCAGAAGTCCGACCTCATCATTATTGCAGCCCGTCCTGCCATGGGTAAAACGGCGTTCGTACTTTCCATGGCAAAAAACATTGCCGTGAATTTCCGCAATCCCGTAGCACTGTTCTCGCTTGAAATGAGTAACGTGCAGCTGGTGAACCGTCTGATATCCAACGTGTGCGAGATTCCGAGTGAGAAAATCAAGAGTGGCCAGTTGGCAGACTATGAATGGCAGCAGTTGGATTACAAACTGCGTGACTTGCTGGATGCTCCGCTTTATGTGGACGATACGCCTTCTTTGTCGGTATTCGAACTCCGTACGAAGGCACGGCGTCTGGTACGTGAACACGGAGTGAAGATTATCATCATCGACTACCTTCAGCTGATGAATGCAAGCGGAATGTCTTTCGGTAGCCGTCAGGAGGAAGTCAGTACCATTTCGCGTTCATTGAAAGGTTTGGCCAAGGAGCTGAACATTCCTATCATCGCCTTGTCGCAGTTGAACCGTGGTGTGGAGAACCGTGAAGGCGAGGAAGGCAAGCGTCCCCAGTTGAGTGACCTTCGTGAATCCGGTGCTATCGAGCAGGATGCCGATATGGTGTGCTTCATCCACCGTCCCGAATATTACAAGATTTATACTTCTGCCGATGGTAGTGACTTGCGCGGTATGGCGGAAATCATCATAGCAAAGCACCGTAACGGTGCCGTGGGGGATGTGCGTCTGAGATTTATCGGACAGTACACCCGTTTCCAGAATCCGGAGGATGATATGGTTATCCCACCTCCGACGGAGGGTGGAGGAGCTACATTCGGTTCACGTATGAATGCGCCTATCGGAAGTACGGCAACACCGCCACCTCCATCGGCTGCTGATTTTCCGCCACAGACGGACAACCCGTTTGGAGGTGTGGGGTCGGACGGGCCATTACCTTTCTGATGTATTTTTATGGCTACACCCTTTGCCTTGAATGCCTATACCATCGTAGAGTGATGGCTACACCTTTAGGTACAAAGGGTGTAGCCATGTTAAATACTGTATTTGAGCCTATTTACTTATTCTAAAATCTTCAATGTGGACAGTAAGAACGTCAATCTTACTTTTGCTCCCTTTTCCGTTTTGATTGTGCCTCGGGCATCTGCTGTTCTGTGTTTATTTTATCAGTGGATAGAGTATCTTGTTTTATTTTTTGTTCCTTTCTCAGCCGGTTGAGTTTCCATCTGTTCCAGAAAAGGAGCTCACTCCATTTGTTGAAATCCTTTTTGAAGATAATGCCAATACCTTGTGTTGTCAGATTTGTCCGGGTGTAGTAGCGGTCGTTCGTTTCGTTGTACGCTTTCAGGCGGATGTCTCCGGAACGGTTGACGAGCCATTCCGCTTCAAAGTCTCCCACAAAATTGGTATTTGCCATCGGATTGTCACGATAGCCAAAATTACCATTGATAAGTAGTCGGTTATTCAATAATTGCCCCGAAAGCATGGTCTCGAACTCCATGTCTGTCCAGCCTCTTTCACCGGTACTGAAATTGGTGCCGAAGTTCCAGTTATTGACATCGAGAATGTTCGATAAAGCGTTATTCAACTGTCCGGAAAGGGTGGATGAAACAACACTGGACATCATATTCGAATTCTGGGTGGCTCCCAAGTTTTCCGGGGTATAGAACTTGCCGATAGCCAACAGATAGAGTATCTGCATGTTCATTTGCTCGTCAGTAGGAATATAGTTACGGACAATGGCCTGCACTTCATCGCGTTCGTTGGGCAGCTCGATGTCGAATTTTACATCGGGTGAAGTCAATTGTCCGGTAAGGTCCATCATACAGTTCACTTTTACATTTGTCTGGCTGATGTAGCCGGAGGTTGCCTCGTTGGGCATCAGGTCATTTAAGGATGCTGAGTTGACCGTATAGCCTGCTTTTATGTCCAGAGTGGCATCCAGCGGCGAACCGTTGAATGTAATGGTACTTCCATCCCTGATAATAAAGTCCTTTCGGATAACCTCTTGCAGACTGAATTTATAGACTCCCTGGCTTATCCGGTAACTGCCGAACATCTTTACATCTCCTTTATTGAAAAACTCTGTACGGATATTTCCGGTTCCCCGTCCACTGATATAGTCGCCGGCGATAGGGTCCATGATAATCTTCATGGTAGCGTCGGGGGTGGCGTCTACCAAGAGATTCAGCCGGATGTCAGTGTCGCTTTCTTTCTCTTCCTCGATTTCCTTTTGGGCAATCTCGTAGTCGGAAAGGCGGACAGAGTCTTGTACGGCACGGCGTGGCGTCTTGTCCACAAACTTGATGAACTGGTTGCTGACTGCTGTAGATACGTTATCCTTTATATAGGTAAAGGTGGTGTTGCGATTGGTAGTCATTGCAACGTCAATGTTAACGCCATCTTGGGCATTACCGGCAATAGTGGCATTCCCCGTACCGTAGACGGTGCCGTAGAAGGGATAGTCCGGTGATTCTTTGGTATTCATCACCAGCATGTCGTTGACATTGAAATTGAAACGGTACTCCAGGCTCTTGAAATGCTGATAATGCAGATAGCCGCTCATGCTGCCTTGATGCCCTTGCGTGTCGAAAATGCGGTTGTTGCGGAAGGTCAACCCGCCGGGCTCGATGTAGATGCTGTCTTTGACGGAGAAAGTGGTGTTGAGCACGTCTACCTTCATGGAAGCATCGCCGAATACACGCCCTTCCATGGTGAGAGCCTTGAATTTGCCATAGAAATGTACATGGCCGGTGGCACGTCCGTTGAATTCGGGCGTGATGCTGCTCATATAATGATGTATGAACTTCAAGTTGGTACCGCCCGCTTCAATTTGGAGATCCAATGAACTGGTGGGCTTCAAGGGATAGACATAGCCATACACATGGCTTTTGGCGATATCTTTCTCCCTGATATGGGCATCCAGATAGATGCCCTTCACGTCATGGTGCCATTCTCCGTGTATGTTGGCATCACCCAGCAAGCCTTCGTTCAATCCGAGGTTGCGGATAAACAAGTCGGTGCTCATGACGGGTTTTTCCAGTACTCCGCTGGCGAAAGCCGGACCGGTGGCTTCTCCTTTGAAATTGACTCCGAGGTCTGCAATGTCGAACACATAACCGATGTTGATTTCCTTCAAATCCAGACGTACTGTATCTTCGGGTTGTGGTGAAACGATACCATTGATACGCAAGTGCCGGTCTTTATGGCTGAAGTAGAAATCATTGACATACACTTTGCCGGAGTCGAGTACCACTTGGGAGGGATGTATATCCCATAGCGTATCGTTCAGTATCACGTTGGTGGGCTGGACATCAATGACGGTTTTTAAGGGGGGAAGTTTCCTCTTGTTTTCATTCGCTTCTTTCTGTTCACGGATGAAGTGGGCGACGGCGGCGAGTTTCCCGCTGTAGGTTACAGTGCTGCTGTTACCCCAGTTCAGCGTGGTCTGTATGCTGTTGCTCTGGGCTTGCGCTTCTAAAGCTATATTGACAGCGCCGCTTGATTTGCGGTTGCTGAAGCGTAGGCGTGTATGAAACTGGTCACCGGGATTCTCGCAAAGGAACATTCCGGATTCGATGAATTTGTTTTCATAGCGGAGACGAGGAAAATAGCCTTCTACACGGAGCCGCTGTGCCTTGTCATTGAAGTATCCTTTAATGGTGGAATGGGTATATACTTTTACCGGAATCTGAAAGACGGTGGAGAGCAGTTCCGTATTGTAAATGTGCATGTCGAAATGGAAATTGTTCTCCGTCTCTATGGGTTTCTTGTCTGGCAGAATCAAGGCGGGGATATAACGACGCATGATATTCAGTACACTGGCAGGCAGGGTACGATAAGAATAATCGCCTTCTATGCTACCTTGGAGAAAGTTGGATTGGATAGTCAGCCGTTTCTGGTTTTCGCTTTCTCTTATGGCGGATATCTTCAGGTTGTCCAGGAAGTATTGTGTTTCCGGAGCTGCGAACGATAAGCTGTCAATGTTGATTTCACCGTTCATCTCGTCAATGGAACCGCCGGTGAAGTCCGCCTTGACTTTGACTGATATTTCCGTATCTTCATAGTCGGGTGTCAGATGTAGGGCATGAGGACGAAATTTGTCGATGCTTGCCTGAAAGTTGAAAGTCGGTACCCGACTGGCGGTATTGATGGTACCGTTCAAAATAACAGAACCATTGGTGTCATCCAAGGTGACTTTTCCCGTGAAGCCTCCCTGCTTGTATTCTCCATCCAGAGTGATATTTTCGTAATTGTAGTCGCTGTAATCAATGGAGGCAACCAGCCCTTTCAGCAGTACGGATGGGTATTGGTTTTCGTAATGGCTGCTGTTGACATCCAGATTGAAAGTTACTTTACCCAGTTTTTTGTTACCCAGCATCTTGCCCAGCTCAAACTCTTTGGTTTTCACTGCACCGGAATAGGCAAAATAACCTTTATCTTTGTTAGAACTTAGTTTTACGTCAGTTTGGATGGTTCCGATGTCAGTGCGTACTTGTCCGTAAGTTACGAGGTCTGTGAAGTAGCCCGATACTTCTCCACGGAAGGAAACCGTTCCTAAGTGTTGCAGGACGGGAGGTACTCCATTATAGTTCTTGCTGAAATTCCGGACAAAGAAGGCAATTCCTTCCGGGTCTGCGTACAAATTGGACAAATTGCCGAATATATAAGCATTTTCCGGATGGGAAAGGTCTTGTAGTGATACGTCTCCCCTCAGATAAAATGATTTCCGACAGAGACGGAAAGGTGCGGGCAATTCAGTTGATTGACAGTGCCGTCCGTCTGTACCTCTACTTGCAATTTTTCCTTGAAAGAACCAAAAGCCGGAACAAAAGCCGATAAATCCTGCAAGGCGATTTGAGAGGGCAGCAAATGGAATGAGAAACGGACATCTTGGGCAAGATTGTCAAACGCCCCCAGGCTGTCATAATCCATGTGTATAGTATCCATTGCCAAAGAGGTGTTGGGGAGGTCGATGGCGAAATTTTCGATTTTCATCCGTTGGTCATTGCCGATAACCTTTAGGCTTAGTTTCTTCAATTCAAATCCGGAATGTTCTTCTTCGATGCTCAGACGCTTGATGGCAGCATTGATAGAATCATTTTGCAATGCTTTTAGGGAGATGTTTGCAATAATGTTACGCAAGCGGAGATGCTGTGGATTGAACTTTCCCGGAGTCTCTTTCTCGGACAGCACATCATATGAAACCTTTCCGCGGCGTATCAGTAAGGAATTGATACGGAGATCCAGGTTATTTTTCTTTTGAACCGTATCTTTGGATGCGAATGCGTCGAGTACAAACTGAAAATTAGGTTTATCCTTGGGAGTCTGCTTGCTCAGATTGATGTTAAAGCCGAACAATTGTATGTTACTGATGGATATTTTGCCGCTGAATAGGGGGAGAATATCGAATTTGGCGGAAAGACGGGTCACCTTCAGCATTTCCTTGCCGGACTGGTCGTCCAGGAGCAGGTCGTCGATGATGATGCGGTTCAGCAATCCTATGTTTATTCGCCCAATGGAAATCTTGCTGTTCAGTATGGAAGCCAGTTCATTGGCAACAAATACAGACATTTGTCGCTGAACGGATGGAATGTTCAGCAACAATATGGTACCGATATACAATCCCAATACAATACCGAGTACCCAGCGTACTGTTTTTTTTAGCTTTCTGATAGGCGGTTAATTTTTATAATCAGCCAACAAAAATATGAAATAATACGTTATGAATCGTACTTTTATCACTACTTTTGCAGCGTTTAAACGTAAATAAACATTATGAGTACAATAATCTTGGGAATAGAATCTTCTTGTGATGACACTTCTGCAGCTGTCATCAAAGATGGTTATCTGCTTTCGAATGTGGTGGCCAGCCAAGCTGTGCATGAAGCATACGGTGGGGTAGTGCCTGAACTGGCTTCCCGCGCGCACCAACAAAATATAGTTCCGGTAGTGCATGAGGCATTGAAACGCGCCGGAGTAACTAAAGAGGAATTGAGTGCTGTGGCTTTTACACGTGGACCGGGATTGATGGGGTCATTGTTGGTGGGGGTATCTTTCGCCAAAGGGTTCGCCCGTTCATTAGGCATTCCCATGATTGATGTTAATCATTTGACTGGCCATGTTTTAGCTCATTTCATTAAAGCAGAAGGTGAAGATAATGTGCAGCCGGAATTTCCTTTCCTCTGCTTGCTGGTTTCCGGTGGAAACTCACAGATTATCTTGGTGAAAGCCTATAACGATATGGAAATTTTGGGGCAGACCATTGATGATGCCGCCGGTGAAGCCATTGACAAATGCTCGAAGGTAATGGGATTGGGATATCCGGGTGGTCCGATTATTGACAAACTGGCTCGGCAAGGTAATCCTAAAGCCTTCTCGTTCAGCAAACCGCATATTCCAGGGTTGGATTATAGTTTTAGCGGACTTAAGACCTCGTTTCTTTACTCTCTGCGCGACTGGATGAAGGACGACCCCGATTTCATCGAACATCACAAGATGGATTTGGCGGCATCGCTGGAAGCTACCGTTGTAGATATCTTGATGGATAAGTTGCGCAAAGCTGCCAAACAATATAAAATAAAGGAAGTGGCTGTTGCGGGAGGCGTTTCTGCCAATAATGGATTGCGTAATGCTTTCCGTGAGCATGCCGGGAAGTATGGTTGGAAAATATTTATTCCGAAGTTCAGCTACACAACGGATAACGCTGCCATGATTGCCATTACCGGATACTTCAAGTATATGGATAAGGATTTTTGTCCGATGGAAGCACCTGCTTATTCACGCGTAACTTTAGGATAATATATAATAAGGTATGAAGCTGGAAGAAAAGGTAGGAGAGCTGCTGAAAGCAAAGAAATTGTCCCTTTCCACCGCAGAAAGTTGTACGGGTGGAGGGATTGCCGCTCTGATAACTTCCGTTCCCGGCAGTTCGGAATACTTTAATGGTAGTATAGTGGCGTATTCCAATGAAATAAAGATGTCTTTGCTGCATGTATCTGCCGAAACTTTGGAAAAACATGGAGCAGTAAGCCGCGAAACTGTTACGGAAATGGTGAAAGGTGCGATGAAAACGCTGAAAACAGATTGTGCAGTGGCTACTTCCGGTATTGCAGGTCCTGGAGGTGGGACTCCGGAAAAACCGGTGGGTACGGTGTGGATAGCCGCTGCCTATAAAAATGAAATCGTTACCATGAAGCAGGAGGGAGACGAGGGAAGAAAGGGAAATGTGGAAAAAGCAATTCAAAATGCCCTTTTGTTGCTTTGTGAGAAGCTGAAATGAGGAAAAAATGCTATCATACAGTGAATTATTTTAAGAAAAACTTGTTTGGTAACGATAAAAGTGCTTACTTTGCGCTCTGTTTGAAATAGGCAAAAAAGAAAACTATAAAATTAAGATAGAAATGTCAAAGATTTGTCAAATTACCGGAAAGAAGGCCATGATTGGCAACAATGTTTCACACTCAAAGAGAAGAACAAAGAGAACCTTTGATTTGAACTTGTTTAACAAGAAGTTCTACTATGTAGAGCAGGATTGCTGGATCAGCCTTAGCATTTGCGCTAATGGTTTGCGCATTATTAATAAGAAAGGACTGGACGCTGCTTTGAAAGATGCGGTAGCTAAAGGTTATTGTGATTGGAAAAGCATTAAAGTTATTGGCTAAAGTAGAGGAGAATACTGATTATGGCAAAGAAAGCAAAAGGTAACAGAGTACAGGTGATTCTGGAATGCACAGAACACAAGGATAGCGGTATGCCGGGTACTTCTCGTTATATTACGACGAAGAACAGAAAGAATACCACAGAGAGATTGGAGTTGAAGAAATACAACCCGATTCTGAAGAGAGTGACAGTACATAAAGAAATTAAATAATAAATCTATAACTTATGGCAAAGAAAGCGGTAGCAACCTTGCACGAAGGAAGCAAAGAAGGACGTTCTTATACAAAGGTTATCAAAATGGTGAAGTCTCCTAAGACTGGTGCTTACATCTTTGATGAACAGATGGTCCGTAATGAAGATGTTCAGAACTTCTTTAAGAAATAAGATAAATACAGTGGCTGTAAAGCGCTGATGACTTATAAAGATCCCCTTGTCGGTATTTCCGGTAAGGGGATTTCTTTTTAAAAAGAGGACGAAGTTTTTAATATTCGTCAGTTTTGTTATATCTTTGCTGAAAATGCGAAGATAGGCTGCACCTCGGCATAAAAAATGAACGGGTTCATTTTATTCTGCATCCGGTTTGCACTATCTTTGCAGGGAATGCGAAAACAGGTTGCATAAAAATAATTAGTGTATGGGATTTTTTAGTTTTTTCTCCAAGGAAAAAAAGGAAACATTAGATAAAGGATTATCTAAGACCAAAGAAAGTGTGTTTGGCAAGATTGCGCGTGCCGTGGCAGGAAAGTCAAAAGTTGATGATGAAGTATTGGATAATCTGGAAGAGGTGTTGATAACTTCGGATGTGGGCGTGGAAACGACACTGAAAATTATTGAACGTATCGAAAAGCGTGCAGCAGCCGACAAATATATGAATGCCACTGAGCTGAATCATATTTTACGTGATGAAATCGCAGCGTTGCTTACAGAGAATAATTCGGAGGATGTGGATGACTTTGAAGCACCGATTGCGAAGAAACCATACGTCATTATGGTAGTGGGCGTCAATGGTGTAGGGAAGACTACTACGATTGGCAAACTGGCTTATCAATTCAAGAAAGCCGGAAAGTCTGTTTATCTGGGTGCTGCCGATACTTTCCGTGCTGCTGCTGTGGAGCAGTTGGTGATATGGGGTGAACGGGTAGGTGTACCTGTTGTAAAGCAGAAAATGGGTGCTGACCCGGCTTCTGTCGCTTTTGACACACTGAGTTCCGCAACTGCCAATAATGCCGATGTGGTAATTATAGATACAGCAGGACGCCTTCATAATAAAGTCGGTTTGATGAATGAACTGACGAAAATCAAGAATGTGATGAAGAAGGTTGTTCCTGATGCTCCAAATGAGGTGTTGCTTGTGTTGGATGGCTCAACCGGACAGAATGCATTCGAACAAGCCAAGCAGTTCACTCTGGCAACGGAGGTTACGGCAATGGCTGTTACAAAGTTGGACGGAACAGCCAAGGGTGGCGTAGTCATCGGCATTTCAGACCAGTTTAAAATTCCGGTTAAATATATTGGATTGGGTGAAGGAATGGAAGATTTGCAGGTGTTCCGTAAAAAGGAATTTGTTGATTCACTGTTCGGGGAGAATGCATGAAACGGAAGACTATAGATATCATCACTTTAGGATGTTCTAAAAACCTGGTGGATTCGGAACATTTGATGCGTCAGTTGGAGGAAGTGGGATTCCATGTGACACATGATGCGGAAAGACCGAAGGGACAGATTGCCGTAATCAATACTTGCGGTTTCATCGGTGACGCCAAGGAGGAATCCATTAATATGATTCTGGAATTTGCGCAGGCCAAGGAGGAAGGAAACTTGGAGAAGCTTTATGTAATGGGTTGCCTTTCGGAACGTTATCTGAAGGAATTGGCCGTTGAAATTCCCCAGGTGGATAAATTCTATGGTAAATTCAATTGGAGAGAGTTGTTGCAGGATTTGGGAAAGGCCTATCATGACGAGCTGCACATAGAGCGCACATTGACCACTCCCAAGCATTATGCCTATTTGAAGATATCCGAAGGATGTGACCGTAAATGTTCTTATTGCGCTATTCCCATCATTACGGGACGGCATGTGTCGCGCCCGATGGAGGAGATACTTGACGAGGTGAAGTATTTGGTTGCACGGGGTGTAAAGGAATTCCAGGTTATAGCCCAGGAGTTGACCTATTACGGAGTAGATTTATATAAGAAGCAAATGTTGCCCGAGCTTGTTGAGCGGATTTCGGATATTCCCGGAGTGGAGTGGATACGCTTGCATTATGCCTATCCGGCACATTTTCCGGCTGATTTATTCCGTGTGATGCGCGAGCGTGACAATGTATGCAAATATATGGATATTGCCCTGCAACATATCAGTGACAATATGCTGCAAAAGATGCGTCGCCATGTGACGAAGGATGAGACGTATAAGCTGATAGAACAATTCCGTGAGGAGGTTCCCGGTATTCATCTCCGTACTACACTGATGGTGGGGCATCCAGGAGAAACTGAAGCCGATTTTGAGGAGCTGAAAGAGTTTGTCCGTAAAGTGCGTTTCGATAGAATGGGGGCTTTTGCGTATTCGGAAGAAGAAGGGACGTATGCCGCTGCTGAATATGAGGATTCTATTCCCCAGGAAGTGAAACAAGCGCGCTTGGATGAGTTAATGTCTATTCAACAAGGCATTTCAGGGGAGTTGAGTGCGGAGAAAGTAGGCAGGCAGATGAAAGTAATCATTGACCGGCTGGAAGGCGAATATTATATTGGACGTACAGAATTTGATTCTCCCGAAGTGGATCCTGAGGTTTTGATTGAGCGTGGAGACAGGGCGTTGCATATAGGTAACTTTTACCACGTAGAGATAGTAAATTCCGATGATTTCGACCTTTTTGGACGAATAATTTAAAGATTTTTCCTTATCTTCTTGCATATGTGAAGAAGATTTGCTAATATAGCACCGTAGTTCAATTTAAAGGCTTACATTTTGAATAACAAAGAGTTTACTTCTGAATTGTCGCGGAGGTTAGGGTACACATTGAAAGATACTTCTGAGCTGGTTGCTTCATTGCTGGCAGATATGACACGGCAGTTGGAGGAGGGGAATATTATCTCTATACAAGGGTTCGGTACATTCGAAGTGAAAAAGAAGGCAGAGCGTATATCTGTGAATCCGACTACAAAGCAACGTATGCTGGTGCCTCCCAAATTGGTGTTGACCTATAAGCCGAGTACATTGTTAAAGGATAAGTTTAAGTAACCGGCTTTTAAAAAATCTCCGTATTATGAACGAGAAACTGAACATACAAGACCTGATTGACACGCTGGCTGAAAGGCATGGCATGAGCAAGAAGAATGCGGATAGTTTTGTGAAAGAATTCTTCCAGCTGATTGAGGAGTCTTTGGAGAAGGACAAATATGTGAAGATACGAGGTTTGGGGACTTCAAGCTGATAGATGTCGGGAGTCGTGAAAGCGTTAATGTGAATACGGGGAAAGGTTTGAGATACAAGGGCATACAAAGTGTCGTTTACACCGGAACCGGCTTTGAAAGATATTATCAATAGACCATTTTCGCATTTTGAAACTGTAGTTTTGAATGACGCTACGGTGCTTGAGGACACCCTGCAGGAAAATGACAGTGAAGATGATGAAGATACTGAAATCAAAACTCCGGAACAAGAGGTGGAGGAGAAGGTTGCCTATAGTGGAAGAAGCCACGATAGAAGAACCTTTGGTGGAAACTGTAGTCGAAGAGCCGTTAGTTGAGCCCGAACCGGAAGTTGAAGAGGAGAAACCGGAAAAACTGAACCTGAAGCAATGCCTGAAAATATAGTTGCTGTTGAACCGGAACCGTCTGAGCCAGTGATAAAAGATACGGCAGATTCTTCGACTATGAAATATTTTATAGGCATCGTTGTATTTGTAGTGTTGTTGTGTGGTGGTGCCGTAGCTTTCATGTATTATCCGGACTTGCTTGACAAACTTACTGCAAAGCCTCTTGTAGAAGAGGTTGCAGATTCGGATGTGAAGGAATCTGTTACTGAAAAGGTGGATGTCCCTGCCGGTCAAGACAATATTGCCTTGACAGACAGCATTGTTTCAAAAGATGTTGTAGTTCCTGCCCGGACAGATACTGTGGCAGAAACTGTTGCTACAACAACTCCTGCGCTTACAACAACCCAAAGGAAAATGTACAGGCACAGTCTCCCGCTCCTAAAAGAGCAGAAAAAGACAGTTGCACCGTTTGAGCCGGATTCTGTGGGGTATACGATTGTGGGAACAGAAACCACTTATACCATCAAGGAAGGGGAAACGCTGACTAGGGTAGCGCTTCGTTTTTATGGGACAAAAGCTCTTTGGCCTTATATCGTGAAGCATAATCCCGGCGTAATCAAGAATCCGGATAATGTACCTTATGGTACCACTATCAAGATACCGAAATTAGCCAAGAAGCAGTAAAAAATTACTGCTTCTTTTTTGTTAAATACTAAACTCTATGAAAGTAGTTTAATCTAAAAGGTTTCGCATAGTTTTTTAATAAAAATTAGTTGGTATGGTTAATTTATTCCCGTACTTTTGGGAGCGAAAAAAATAATTGCCGGTTCAAAACCGGATAAATGAAGAAATTAAACATTAAAAAATAGATTGATTTATGGCTGAAACAATTGACATCCGCGAACTGAATGAGCGGATTGAAAGACAAAGTGCTTTCGTTACCAATCTTACCACAGGTATGGACCAGGTCATTGTAGGACAAAAGCATCTGGTAGAGTCGTTGTTAATTGGTTTGTTGTCCGATGGACATGTGTTGTTGGAAGGTGTGCCCGGTTTGGCAAAGACTTTAGCTATCAAGACGCTTGCTTCGTTGATTGATGCGCAATACAGCCGCATTCAGTTTACGCCTGACTTGTTGCCTGCCGACGTAATAGGTACAATGGTTTACAGCCAGAAGGATGAAACGTTCCAAGTAAAAAAAGGTCCGGTCTTCGCAAACTTTGTTTTGGCTGATGAAATCAACCGTGCTCCGGCCAAAGTACAGAGTGCTTTGCTGGAAGCCATGCAGGAACGTCAAGTTACTATCGGCAATGAAACTTTCGGGTTGCCCAAACCATTCCTGGTGCTTGCCACACAGAATCCTATCGAGCAGGAAGGTACTTATCCGCTGCCCGAAGCGCAAGTGGACCGTTTCATGCTGAAAGTCGTAATAGACTATCCGAAGCTGGAAGAGGAGAAACTGATTATCCGTCAGAATATCAATGGTGATAAATTTGAAGTGAAGCCCATTTTGAAGGCAGACGAAATTATTGAAGCTCGTAAAGTGGTTCGCCAGGTGTATCTGGATGAGAAAATAGAAAAATATATTGTTGATATTGTATTTGCTACCCGTTATCCGGAAAAATATGATTTAAAAGAACTGAAAGACATGATTGGTTTCGGCGGTTCGCCCCGTGCTTCCATCAACTTGGCCTTGGCTGCCCGTAGCTACGCGTTCATCAAGCGTCGCGGTTATGTCATTCCGGAGGATGTGCGCGCTGTGGCACACGACGTACTTCGCCACCGTATCGGCTTGACTTACGAGGCGGAAGCCAGCAATATGACATCTGATGAAATCGTCAGCAAGATACTGAACAAGGTTGAAGTGCCCTAACGCATAATAGAGGTTTTCGTAAACTTGAGGTTTACAATCCTATACCTGAGGTTTAGCGTCGTAAACCTTAGGGTTGAGTACCGAAAACCTCACCCCTTTTCATAGGGAAGTTTCTGTTATAAACTAAATTGCGCTTGTGTGCTTAAATGAGATTATTAAAATAAATCAATGGAAACAACAGAACTTTTGAAGAAAGTCCGTCAGATTGAGATAAAGACGCGCGGATTGTCCAACAATATCTTTGCCGGGCAGTATCACTCTGCCTTCAAGGGTAGAGGTATGGCATTCTCCGAGGTGCGCGAGTATCAGTTTGGCGACGACATACGCGACATTGACTGGAATGTGACCGCCCGCTTCAACAAGCCTTACGTCAAGGTGTTTGAGGAGGAGCGCGAATTGACAGTGATGTTGTTGGTAGATGTTTCCGGTAGTTTGGAGTTCGGTACGGTAAAGCAGATGAAGAAGGATATGGTGACGGAAATTGCCGCTACACTGGCATTCTCTGCCATTCAGAATAATGACAAGATTGGTGTCATCTTCTTTTCGGACCGGATTGAGAAGTTTATTCCGCCCAAGAAGGGACGTAAGCATATACTTTACATCATCCGCGAACTGATAGATTTTCATGCGGAAAGCCGGAGGACGAACATCCGTTTGGGATTGGAATATCTGACGAATGTGATGAAACGCCGTTGCACGGCATTTGTCTTGTCCGACTTCATCGACCAGGAAAGTTTCAAGAACGCCATGACCATTGCCAATCGTAAGCATGACCTGGTTGCCGTTCAGGTGTACGACCGTCGTGTGGAAGAATTGCCACCCGTAGGACTGATGAAGATTAGGGATGCCGAGACGGACATGAGCAGTGGATTGACACCTCCTCGCGTGCCGTGCGCCGTGCCCATCATGATTGGTGGGTGAACAAGCAGGCGGAATTGAATGAAACGTTTACCAAGAGTAATGTCGACAATGTGTCGGTACGTACCGACCAGGATTATGTCAAGGCATTGATGAATTTGTTTGCGAAAGAAATTAATCGGAAAATGAAAAGATATTTATTTCTGATAGCGTTATTGATAGCATGGTCGGGAAGGGTAGTAGCCCAGTCGGTAACGGTAGATGCTACGATTGACTCTTTGCAGATTCTTATTGGAGAGCAGGCAAAGATAAAGCTTCAAGTATCTCTGGATGCCGATAAGCGTGCCATATTCCCGGTATATACCGATACGCTGGTGAATGGGGTTGAAATTATTGATGTGGCCAAGCCGGATACGCAACTGCTGAATGATGGCCGGCGTGCATTGATAACTCAAGAGTATACAGTTACCTCTTTCGACTCGGCTCTTTATTATCTGCCGCCTATGGAAGTGACAGTGGATAATGAGAAGTATCGCTCCAAAGCGTTGGCCTTGAAAGTATATTCGGTGAATGTCCCGTTAGACCCGGAGAATCCGGAACAGTTCTTCGGTCCCAAAACAGTGATGCAAGCGCCTTTTGCCTGGGAAGACTGGTATGGTCTTATGGCTTGTGGTGCGCTGATTATCCCGATAGGGATATTACTTGTCTATCTGATAATGCGCTTCTTCGACAATAAGCCTATTATCCGTAAGGTGAAGGTAGAACCTAAGCTGCCTCCCCATCAGTTGGCTATGCAGGAGATAGAACGTATCAAGAATGAGAAGGTATGGCAGAAAGGGGAACCGAAGGAATATTATACGGAATTGACTGATGCTCTTCGTACATATATAAAAGACCGTTTTGGTTTCAATGCTTTGGAAATGACTTCTACGGAAATCATAGACAAGTTGCTGGAAATGAAAGATAAGGAAGCAATATCGGATTTGCGTGAATTGTTCCAGACTGCTGATTTGGTGAAATTTGCCAAGCATAATCCATTGATGAACGAAAATGACGCTAACCTGATTAATGCCATTGACTTTATTAATGAAACCAAGGAGAAAGAAGAGGAGAATGCCAAGCCGCAGCCTACGGAGATTACCATTATCGAGAAACGTTCTTTGCGTACCAAGGTTTTGCTGGGAACGGGTATTGTAGTGTTGGCTGTAGCCCTTGTCAGTTCATTGATATATATCGGATTGGAGTTGTATAATTATTTTGCTTAATACAGGAAAAGTGACTTCAATCGGATATACATGAGTGAAAAGTGAGGGATGTTTGGAGCGAAGCTGAATTGTAAATCGTTAAATCGTACATAAATATGGTTTTTGCCAATATTGAATATTTATTTTGCTGCTGTTGCTTATACCTTATATAGTATGGTATATTATGAAGCGGAAGAATAGTGAAGCTACGCTTCAGATTTCGGATGCCCGTGTGTATGCCCATACCCTAAAAGCTATAAGAACTATTTGTTGCATGTACCGTTTGTATTGCGGATAATTGCCTTGATACTGATTATTCTTGTTTTGGCACGTCCGCAAACCACCGATAGCTGGCAGAACAGTGAGATTGAGGGTATTGATATCATGCTTGCTATGGACGTTTCTACCAGTATGCTGGCCGAAGACCTGAAACCTAACCGGTTGGAAGCGGCGAAGGATGTGGCGGCAGAGTTTATTAACGGACGTCCGAATGACAATATAGGTATAACTTTGTTTGCTGGAGAAAGCTTTACGCAATGTCCGTTGACAGTAGACCATGCCGTATTGTTGAACTTGCTTAAAGATATGAAGTGCGGGCTGATTGAAGACGGAACGGCAATCGGTATGGGTATTGCCAATGCCGTTACCCGTTTGAAGGATAGCAAGGCAAAGTCGAAAGTCATTATTCTGCTGACGGACGGTGTCAATAATAAAGGTGATATTTCTCCTTTGACGGCTGCTGAAATAGCCAAGAGTTTTGGCATTCGCGTTTATACTATTGGGGTAGGAACCAATGGTATGGCTCCTTATCCTTATCCGGTAGGCGGAACAGTGCAATATGTCAATATGCCCGTCGAAATTGATGAAAAGACTTTGACACAGATTGCCGGAACAACGGAAGGTAACTATTTCCGTGCCACCAGCAACTCGAAGTTGAAGGAAGTGTACGAGGAGATAGACAAGCTGGAGAAAACAAAATTGAATGTAAAAGAATACAGCAAGCGCCAGGAAGAGTACCGCTGGTTTGCGTTGGCTGCTTTCTTGTGCGTATTACTGGAGGTACTGTTACGCAACTCTATATTGAAGAAGATACCGTAAAAACGGAGAATGTCTTTTAGTGTATCAGTCATTGCGTAGCCAAATTGTAAATTGTAAATTGCTAAATTGTAAATAAAAAGATGTTTCGATTTGAAGAACCTGCATATTTGTACTTGTTGCTGCTGCTGCCTTTATTGGCGGCCTTCTACTTGTACTCCAATTATCGGAGGAGGAAAGCCATTCGTAAATTTGGTGACCCTATACTGATGGCACAGCTAATGCCGGATGTTTCCAAATACCGTCCGGATGTGAAGTTTTGGTTGGTTTTTGCGGCTATCGGGTTGTTCACGGTACTGCTGGCACGTCCGCAGTTTGGTTCCAAACTGGAGACGGTAAAACGCCAGGGAGTGGAAGTGATGATTGCGTTGGATATATCCAATTCCATGCTGGCACAAGACGTACAGCCGCCGCTTGCAGAAGGCAAAACGGCTGGTGGCGCAGTTGGTAGATAAGATGCAGAATGACAAGGTCGGTATGATTGTTTTGCAGGTGACGCATTTACCCAGTTGCCTATTACGAGTGATTATATTTCTGCCAAGATGTTTTGGAGTCCATCGACCCTTCGCTGATTTCCAAGCAAGGTACGGCAATTGGAGCTGCAATAAATCTGGCTGCCCGGAGTTTTACACCTCAAGAAGGAGTGGGACGTACTGTTATTGTCATCACCGACGGTGAAAACCATGAAGGTGGTGCCGTAGAAGCAGCTAAGGCTGCTGCAGAGAAAGGTATCCAGGTCAATGTATTAGGGGTAGGTATGCCTGAGGGTGCCCCTATTCCAATAGAGGGTACTAATGATTATCGTCGTGACCGTGAAGGTAATGTAATCGTTACTCGCTTGAATGAGCAGATGTGTCAGGAAATTGCTCAGGCAGGAAATGGTATTTATGTGCGCGTAGACAATACCAACGGTGCACAGAAAGCGATTAGTCAGGAAATCAACAAGATGGCAAAGGCAGATGTGGAAACACAGGTGTACACGGAATTCAATGAACAGTTTCAGGCAGTGGCATGGATTATTCTGCTGTTGTTACTGGCTGAGATGTTGATATTGGAGCGCAAGAATCCTCTGTTCCGCAACATTCATTTATTCTCTAATAAGAAATGATGCGTATGTTACAGAAAAAATATATTGGAATAGTTTTGCTGCTGTTAGTGGCAGTTTCAGCTTCTGCACAGAAGGCGGAACGCGATTATATCCGTAAGGGAAACCGTTTTTAAGGATAGCGTATATGTGGATGCAGAAGTGAACTATCGGAAGGCTTTGGAGGTAAAACCCGAAGTCAACGGTTTCCATGTTCAACCTGGGAAATACATTGACCCAGCAGAACAAGCTGCAGGAAGCGATGGAGCAATATGGGAGCTACCAAGATAGAAAAGGACAAATCGAACTTAGCACAGATTTATCATAATATGGGAGTCATCTTTCATTCTCAGAAGGATTATGCAAAGGCGGTAGAAGCCTATAAGGAGTCGTTACGCAATAATCCGAAAGATGATGAAACGCGCTATAACCTTGCTTTGGCACAGAAACAGTTGCAAGACCAGCAGCAGAACCAGGATCAGAATCAAGATCAGGATAAACAGGACCAACAGAAGGAGCAGGATAAACAGCAGGATCAGCAGAAAGACCAGCAACAGAATCAAGACCAGCAACAACAACCTTCTCAGCCGGAAAAAAGATAATGAGATGTCTAAGGAAAATGCAGAACAGCTATTGAACTCTGTCATGCAAGACGAGAAGGATGTGCAGGATAAAGTGAAAAAGCAGCAGGTACTTCAAGGAGGTCGTCTGGAAAAAGATTGGTAACAAACATAATAGGAAATAATATATGAGAAAAATAGTTTTCTTATGGATAGCACTGATTGCAGTCGGTATGAATGTCTTTGCCGATGGCAAGGTATCGTTTACTGCGTCTGCTCCTGACGCTGTGGCGGTAGGAGACCAGTTCAGACTGTCGTATACGGTGACTACACAAAAGGTAAGGGATTTTCGTGCTCCTTCTATGAAGGGATTTGATGTGTTGATGGGGCCCAGCCGCTCGCAACAGAGTAGCGTGCAGATGATTAATGGGCAGACGACTTCAACCAGCAGTATTACATTCACTTATATTTTAATGGCGACTGCAGAAGGTGATTTTACCATTCCAGGAGCCACTATCACTGCTGATGGTAACCAAATGGTTTCGAATTCTGTACAAGTAAGGGTTCTTCCGGCAGATCAGGCTGCTAATGGAGCTTCTGGAAATGGTGGCAAACAGAGTGAGGGCACTGCCAGCCGCGCTTCTTCCGGGACATCTGTATCGAATAGTGATTTGTTTATTACAGCTACTGCCAGTAAGATGACGGTGTATGAACAAGAGGCTTTTCTGCTGACATACAAGATATATACCTTGGTGGACTTACGTATGTTTGATAATGTGAAATTGCCTGACTTCAAAGGATTCCATTCTCAGGAAGTAGAATTGCCTAATGACAGAAGATGGGGATTGGAGCATTATAAAGGTAGAAATTATCAGTCTACAATCTATCGTCAGTTTGTGTTGTTCCCGCAACAAGCCGGTAAGCTGACAATTGATGCTGCACGCTTTGATGCTTCCATTGCAAAGGCTACACAAGTTGCTGATCCGTTCGAGGCATTTTTCAATGGAGGAAGCAATTACGTAGAAGTTAAAAAGACAATTTTGACTCCGCAACTGACAATTGACGTAAAGCCCTTGCCGGCAGGTAAGCCAGCCGATTTTTCGGGAGGAGTGGGAGAGTTCAATATAACTTCTTCTATCAATAGTACAAATGTCAAGACCAATGATGCTGTTACTGTCAAACTTGTCATTTCTGGTACCGGTAATCTGAAATTGCTCTCTAATCCGGAAGTTAAATTCCCCGAGGATTTTGAAGTATATGATCCGAAGGTGGACAATAAATTCCGTCTGACAAATTCGGGCCTCTCCGGTAGCAAGGTCATTGAGTATCTGGCAATTCCTCGTAATGCGGGAACTTATAAGATTCCTGCCGTAAAGTTCAGTTATTTTGATATTAATTCCCGTTCGTATAAAACGTTGACTACGGAAGAGTATGAATTGCATGTGGAAAAGGGAGCAGGCAATGCTGCTCAGACTATTGCAAACTTTACAAGCAAGGAAGAGTTGAAAGTATTGAACGAGGATATTCGTTTTATCAAGCAGAATAACGTAACTCTGTCTCCCAAAGGTGATTTCTTCTTCGGTTCGTTGACGTATTGGTTGCTTTATTTGATACCGGGTATTGCATTCATTACATTCTTTGTCATCTATCGTAAGCAAATAGCAGCCAATGCAAATGTAGCAAAGATGCGTACCAAGAAAGCCAATAAAGTGGCGGTGAAACGTATGAAACAAGCTGGTAAATTATTGGCTGAGAATAAGAAAGATGCGTTTTATGATGAGGTTTTGAAAGCTCTTTGGGGGTATATCAGTGATAAACTGAACATTCCGGTATCCCGTTTGTCTAAGGATAATATCGAAGAGGAACTTCGTAATTATGGTGTGAATGATGCGTTGATAAAGGAATTCCTCGATGCATTGAATAACTGTGAGTTTGCCCGCTTTGCTCCGGGTGATGATAACCAGGCTATGGATAAGGTATATTCAGCTTCTTTGGAAGTTATCAGTAAAATGGAAAACTCGATAAAACATTAATCAGGAGGAAATGGTAATGAATAAAATATTGTTTTTTACTCTTAGTCTAGTGATGGCAATTACTGCCTATGGGCAGAATTCTGCATCTGTAGATACATTACAGACTGCTAGTGACTCTACATCCGTCGGTTCACATGCGGAATTCTCTGCTGCAAGGCAAGAAAGCAATGTGACAAAGGCTGAAGGTGACAGCGCTTATATACGGAATGATTATGCTTCTGCCATTCAAATATATGAGAATCTGTTAAAGAAGGAGAGGCTGCAGAGGTCTATTATAATCTTGGCAACAGTTATTATAAGGCAGATGATATAGCAAGAGCTATATTGAATTATGAGCGTGCCTTGTTGTTGGAACCTGGTAATGCTGATATTCGTGCAAATTTGGAGATAGCACGTTCTAAGACAATCGATAAGGTAATCCCAGTTCCTGAGGTTTTCTTTGTATCTTGGACTAAATCGTTGATTAATTGTCTTAGCGTAGACGCATGGGCTAAGTTGGGGATTGTGTTCTTTGTACTATTACTCGTTTCGTTCTATCTCTTTTTCTTTTCAAAACAGATTACGGGAAAGAAAGTGGGATTTATTGCAGGAATAGTATTCCTGGTTCTTGTTATATTGAGTAATGTGTTTGCTGCTCAGCAAAAAGGCGAACTGATGGAACGTAACGAAGCTATAGTGTTGGCACCTAGTGTCACAGTGCGTAGTACTCCCAGTGAAAGTGGTACAAGTCTGTTCATTCTTCATGAGGGACGTAAAGTTGAGATAAAAGACAACTCTATGCGTGAATGGAAAGAAATTCGTTTGGAAGATGGTAAAGTAGGGTGGGTTCCAGCTTCTGCCATAGAAGGTATTTAAATTTTCCCTGTATTCTAAAAACAGCTCGTATAAACCCGATAATTCTGCTTTATACGAGCTGTTTCTGTCTATTTTTAGGAGCTTTTTCTCTGTACTTATAATTCTGCATACTTGAAAATGATTATTTTTTGGAGAGGCAATATTCTTTTTGAAAAAAGATAAAGAAATAGTTTGTTTTATCCTTTTTTTTCCTTAAGTTTATAGCGTGATAATAAAAAGTACAGAGTATTAACCATTAAATTTATGAATATGAGAACAATAACATTTAATGAATTACGTAAGATTAAAGACTCATTGCCTAGTGGTAGTATGCATAGAATAGCCGATGAACTTGGACTGAATGTTGACACTGTAAGAAATTTTTTCGGTGGACACAATTTTAAGGAGGGGAAAAGTGTTGGGATTCACTTGGAACCTGGACCAGATGGTGGATTGGTTATGATTGATGATACTACTGTTTTAGAGCGAGCTTTAAAAATTTTAGATGAAATGGCAGGTAAAGACTGAAGAAGCTGTTCGAGCTTAAGAAGAGAAAGTTAGATAGAATCCCAATTGCTGACAACAATTGGGATTTCTTGTTTGTTTTAATCTCAAAATCAATGATATATGGAAGATAAATTAGTTACTTTGGCAATCTTAACGTACGCGAAAGCTCAAATATTGAAAAATGTTCTTGAAAATGAAGGTATTGAGACTTATATTCACAATGTAAACCAGATACAACCGGTTGTTTCTTCTGGCGTACGTGTACGTATTAAGGAGAGTGACTTACCTCATGCTCTGAAAATTACTGAAAGCTCTGCGTGGTTATCTGAAGAGGTAGTGGGGGGGAAGTCACCTAAACTGGAGAAGGTTAGTAATAAAGTGCTGATTCCAGTGGATTTTTCCAATTATTCTTTGAAGGCTTGCGAGTTCGGTTTCAATTTCGCTCAGAATATAGGTGCAGAAGTTGTTTTGCTACATGTTTATTTTACTCCTATATATGCAACTTCTTTGCCATACGGAGACGTATTTAACTATCAGCTAAGTGATGAGGAGAATGTAAGGAGTATCTTACAAAAAGTTCATGCTGATTTGAATGCATTATCTGATAAAGTAAAAGAGAAGGTAGCTTCCGGCGAGTTTCCAGATATTAAATATACTTGTGTTTTGCGTGAAGGTATTCCTGAAGAAGAGGTACTCCGCTATACCAAGGAATATCGGCCACGCATTATCATAATGGGAACTCGTGGTAAAAGTCAGAAGGATATTGATTTGATCGGCAGTGTAACGGCTGAAGTGATTGAACGTAGCCGTGTACCGGTATTGGCCATTCCTGAAAATACTCCATTCAAGCAATTTTCTGAAGCTAAGCGTATTGCATTCATTACTAATTTTGATCAACGTGATTTAATAGCTTTTGATTCGCTAATAAATAATCTGAAATCATTTAAGTTTTCAGTGTCTCTGATACATCTTTCAGATGTTCAGAATACATGGAATGAAATAAAACTGGCTGGTATTAAGGAATATTTTCAAAAACAATATCCACAATTGGAAATATACTATGATGTGGTAAAGAACGATAATCTGCTTAGTAGTTTAGACAGTTATATCAAAAGTAATCATATTGATATTATAACATTAACTTCTTATAAAAGAAATATATTTCGCGCTTATTTAACCCTTGCCAGAAAGATGATTTTCCATTCTGATACACCATTGTTGGTAATTTACGGAAGACCGAATTAGGTGTTGAATATAGGTATATATGGTTTCTATCCAATATCAGCATTATGTTTAATATGGCGCTGGAATAATTTAATCTAATTTTAATTTCTTCTCTCCCTCACTTAAGAAATAACATTCTTTACTTAATGATATAACAATAATAAAAGCCTAATTAATAATTTAATTAGGCTTTTATTATTATGAAAGTATTACATCAACTTTTCAATTTCTTCGAATTCAGGGCCCATTTGCAAATTATAATACACTCTATATAGACCATTTAACCACAAATCTTTTTGATCAGGTTTCAGTTCTCTTGCCTTTTCATAATAAGGTTTGCCTTTTCATAGAAAGTCTTCAGAGTAGCCTGGTCTTTATACTTCGGATCATTAATATCTGTAGTTGCTTTTTCTGAGAAATCTTGTGCTTGTAAGCAGTAAATCAAGCCTAAATTAGAGTATGCTTCTGCATAATTAGGATCTACTTCTATAGTTTTTATAGAATTCAATAGCTTTATCATAGTCCTTCATATTGTGATAAAGGTAGCCTTTACATACAAATAGAATGTATTGTTAGGATCTTTAGCCAACATATCATCAGCAAACTGCATAGCTTCGTCATATTTGTTGTTATTGCTATAATAATCAATCAAGTGACCGAAGAAGAATGAATGTTCAGGATATTTCTGGATACCTTCTTTTAAAGAAGCAATCCATTTAACAGTATCACCTTCAGCTTTCAATGCAGTAGAGATAAATTCCATTGCGTATTTCCCAACTTCTTTATCATCTTGCGCATAAGGAGCATACTTCAAAATACTAGGATAATCTTCCATCTTAGCAGCTGCTAAACTTGCATAATATGCTATTTGGGGTAATACAGTATCTGTTTGTAATAGATTTTCCTTTTCAAACATCGGGTTGATAGCAATATCAATGTATGTTGCAAAGAAATCTAATGCTTTTATTGTCTTCATTGGCTGCATCGCCTTCTTTCTGTGAGGCCAAATTAAAGAATTGGATACCGCCATTGATCAGATTACCGCGTTCTGCTAAAATTGTAGCAGAATTAGATTTTCTATATTTATTCTTGATTTTGCCCTTTTCATTGGGAATTTGTGCCAATTCGTCACATTTGAAGTAGAATTTACACATGTTCAATGCGCTATTATATACCTGAAGAGTGTCATAAGGTTTTCTCAGATAGGCATTTTCCATTTCTTTCTCACTTCTTTTTCTTTGGATAAGACCTGCTACATCCCACGTTTCGGCATTGTCCTTTGTTTCGGGATTGGTTAAAGCCTGATTTATCAGTTCCTCTGCTTTGGCAAAGTCAGGATTTACTCCGTTAGCAATACTTTTAGCCTCTTTTACGTTCTTTTCTTGGGCGAAAGTAAAGCTTGCGACAAGTAGTAAAACCATTGAAAATAATACTCTTTTCATGATTGTAGAAAATTTAAATTAATATTATGTCTATTCTTCATTTTCATTGTTTACCTCGTTCTGAGGGCTTTCAAGGGTATTTTCTTCCCCCTCCTCTATAAGTTCCTCTTCATTTTCTGAAGTGACTTTACATACAGAGCCGATTTCGTCATTACGTTTCTCAAGGTTGATTAGACGCACACCTTGTGTAGCACGTCCCATGATACGAACATCGGCGACTTTCAGACGGATGGTAATACCGGATTTATTAATAATCATCAAGTCATTTTCATCTGTAACAGACTTGATAGTTACTAATTTACCCGTTTTATCGGTGATATTCATTGTTTTCACACCTTTACCTCCACGATTGGTCTTGCGATAATCTTCAATATCCGAACGTTTGCCATATCCTTGTTCCGATACAACCATAATTGTTTCCGCTTCAGGATCTTTGATGCATATCATACCTACTACTTCGTCTTGACCGTCTTCATCCAATGTCATACCACGTACACCGGTGGCAGTACGTCCCATAACGCGCACAGCACTTTCATGGAAACGAATGGCACGTCCGTTACGGTTGGCAATGATGATTTCATTGTCGCCGTTTGTCATACGCACTTCGATTACACGGTCGTCTTCACGGATAGTGATAGCATTTACACCATTTTGGCGAGGACGTGAATACTGCTCAAGCAATGTTTTCTTAATGACACCATTCTTAGTACAGAACAATACATAATGGCTGTTGATAAATTCTTGGTCGTTCAGGTTCTTCACGCGCAAATAGGCGTTTACAGCATCGTCAGAGTCGATATTCAACAAATTCTGGATGGCACGACCTTTCGAATTCTTAGTACCTTCGGGGATTTCGTATACCTTCAGCCAGTAACACTTACCTTTCTGTGTAAAGAACATCATGGTATTATGCATGGTTGCAGGATAAATATGCTCTACAAAGTCTGCATCGCGGGTTTCGGTACCTTTGGAGCCTACCCCACCACGGTTTTGCGCACGGAATTCGCTCAGCGGTGTGCGTTTGATGTATCCCATGTGCGAGATGGTGATAATCATTTCATCATCTGCATAGAAGTCTTCCGGATTGAATTCTTCTGATGAATAGACAATTTCCGAGCGACGTTCGTCACCATACTTCTCTCTTTACTTCAATCAGTTCATCTTTAATGACTTTGCGGCAGAGTTCGTCATTGACAAGGATTTCTTCCAAATAAGCAATCTGCTTCTGAATTTCCTCATATTCGGCGTGCAGCTGGTCTTGCATCAATCCTGTGAGCTGACGCAAACGCATTTCAACAATGGCACGTGACTGAATTTCACTGAGTTGGAATCGCTCCATCAAACCTGATATAGCATCATTCGGGGTTTTAGCAGCACGGATAATCTTGATTACTTCGTCGATATTATCAGATGCAATGATTAATCCTTCCAGAATATGTGCACGTTCTTTGGCCTTGCGCAAATCATACTGAGTACGGCGAAGTGTTTATCAAATCTTTCAGATTCAACAGACGTGGACGGCCATGTACCAATGCAACATTGTTCACACCAAAGATGTCTGCAGCATTGTCATCTTGTAGAGCTTGTTGAGTACAATGCTGGCATTTGCATCACGTTTTACATCAATAACGATACGCATACCTTCACGGTCGGATTCGTCATTAGCATTGGCAATACCTTCAATTTTCTTTTCGTTGGCCAGATCGGCTATATTCTTAATCAATTCAGCTTTGTTGACACCATAGGGAATTTCTGTCACAACGATTTTATCGTGCGTCGAACCAGTCTCAATTTCGGCTCTAGCACGCATTATGACACGTCCGCGTCCGTGAGATAGGCTTCGCGAACACCGCTCATACCGTATATATAGCCTCCGGTCGGGAAATCAGAGCTTTGACATACGTCATCAGCTCTTCTATATCGATGTCATTGTTTTCAATGTATGCAATACAAGCGTCAATAACCTCAGATAGATTATGGGTCGGCATATTGGTAGCCATACCTACGGCAATACCAGATGCACCATTTACCAAAAGATTCGGAATACGGGCCGGCATGACGGTAGGCTCTTGCAAAGAGTCATCGAAATTGTTCTGCATGTCAACAGTCTCTTTCTCAAGGTCTGTCATCATGTCTTCACCAATTTTCGCAAACGACACTCTGTATAACGCATGGCAGCAGCACTGTCACCGTCTACTGAACCGTAGTTACCTTGTCCATCTACCAACATGTAACGCATTGCCCAAGGCTGAGCCATACGTACAAGAGCTCCGTAAACGGACGAGTCGCCATGAGGGTGATATTTACCTAATACTTCACCTACAACTCTGGCTGATTTTTATAAGGTTTGTCGGAGGTATTTCCTAATCCCATCATTCCGAAAAGAATTCTTCGGTGAACGGGTTTAAAACCATCTCTAACATCCGGAAGGGCACGTGAAACAATGACCGACATAGAGTAGTCAATGTACGATGACTTCATTTCCTCCTCGATGTTAATCTTTATAATTCTGTCTTGTTCAAGCATTTAAAAGATTATTAATTATACATTTTCGGGTTCGTGAAAACCACGCTAAAGTACTGCTTTTACGATATACAAAGTTTTCCTCCATAAACTTTGTTGCCTGCAACATAAATATGGAAGTACTCCCTCCTTCCTCACCAAATTGCTATTAATATATAAGGTATAAAGTGGAAAAACAGATTTGAAATTTATGGCACGGATTTGTATACTATTAAATCAGTTAAATATGATACGCTGAATTAATAAATGCGTATCTTTGTCGGATAACCTTTTTAATTGAGGAGAATTATAAAATATGAACAATCAATTTTCACAAAGAGTTTCAGACATAATTACTTATAGCAAGGAAGAAGCCAATCGATTGAGAAATCGCTATATTGGTCCGGAACACCTTCTGCTCGGCATGCTGCGTGATGGCGGAGGAAAAGCTATTGAAATATTGTTGAAACTTGATATAGATTTAAAACGAGTAAAAAGTCGTCTGGAGGGTTTCCTAAAGGATGCCGAGGACGATACTCTCTTGCCGGACGCTGAAGTGCCCTTGTCCCCGATGACGGCTAAGATATTGAAGATGTGTATGCTTGAAGCGCGTTTGCTGAAAAGTGCAACTGCCGATACGGAACATGTATTGCTGGCTATCTTGAAAGATGGCGACAATCTTGCTGCAACTGTTTTGGAAGAACACCGGGTGGATTATCAGGCTGTATTTGAACAGCTTTCGATGAAATCGACCAATCCGAATGCGGGAATGGGATTCACCGAGGATGATGAAGAGGATGAAGAAGATATGAATATGTCCCGCTCCTCCCGTACTGGGGAGCTGGTTCGGCTTCGGCTGCACAGGCTGCATCAGAAAGCCGTCCAATGATACTCCTGTGCTGGACAATTTCGGCGTAGACATGACGCGGGCTGCCGAAGAAGGCAAGCTGGACCCGGTTGTGGGTCGCGAACGCGGATTGAACGTCTGGCGCAAATCTTGAGCCGCCGTAAGAAGAACAATCCGGTGCTTATCGGTGAACCTGGAGTCGGAAAATCTGCCATCGTAGAGGGTTTGGCATTGCGTATTGTGCAAAGAAAGTTTCGCGCATTTTGTTTGAAAAGCGCGTGGTGATGCTTGATATGGCCTCTGTGGTGGCGGGAACAAAATACCGTGGTCAGTTTGAGGAACGTATCCGCTCTATCATCAACGAGTTGCAGAAAAATCCGAATGTCATCCTTTTCATCGATGAAATCCATACGATTGTAGGTGCCGGTGCTGCTGCCGGTTCCATGGATGCTGCCAATATGCTGAAACCAGCTTTAGCGCGTGGTGAAATACAGTGTATTGGAGCTACCACTCTCGATGAATACAGAAAGAATATCGAGAAAGACGGTGCTTTGGAACGTCGTTTCCAAAAGGTGATTGTAGAGCCTACCACAGCTGAAGAAACGCTTCAGATATTGAAGAATATCAAGGAGAAGTATGAAGACCATCATAACGTGAGCTACACGGATGAAGCCTTGGAAGCATGTGTCAAGTTGTCAGCACGCTATATAACCGACCGCAACTTCCCGGATAAAGCTATTGATGCTTTGGACGAGGCGGGTTCGCGTGTGCATTTGACGAATATTAATGTTCCGAAAGAAATTGAGGAACAGGAAAAGCTGATTGAAGAGGCACGTAGCCTGAAGGCTGAAGCTGTAAAGTCACAGAATTTTGAGCTGGCTGCCAGCTACCGCGACCGTGAGAAGGAACTTTCTGTCCGCTTGGAGGAGATGAAGGTTGAGTGGGAAGCCCGTTTGAAGGATGACCGCCAAACGGTAGGTGAAGAGGAAATAGCCAATGTTATTTCAATGATGTCCGGTGTACCCGTACAGCGCATGGCGCAGGCAGAAGGACTTAAACTGGCCGGAATGAAGGAAGAACTACAGGCGAAGGTGATAGCTCAAGATGCTGCGATAGAGAAACTTACCAAAGCAATCTTGCGTAGCCGTGTAGGGTTGAAAGACCCGAACCATCCCATCGGAACTTTTATGTTCCTTGGCCCTACTGGTGTGGGTAAGACGCATTTGGCAAAGCAATTGGCAAAATATATGTTTGGCTCTGCCGATGCCTTGATACGTATCGATATGAGCGAGTATATGGAGAAATACACCGTATCTCGTATGATTGGTGCCGCTCCGGGATATGTGGGCTATGAGGAAGGCGGCCAGTTGACTGAAAAGGTGCGTCGCAAGCCGTATTCCATTGTCTTGCTGGATGAGATTGAGAAAGCCCATCCGGACGTGTTCAACATCTTGCTCCAGGTACTGGATGAAGGTCGTTTGACTGACAATTATGGCAGAACCATCGATTTCAAGAATACGGTTATCATTATGACCTCCAATATCGGTACGCGGCAGTTGAAGGAGTTTGGCCGTGGCGTAGGTTTTGCGGCGCAAAACCGCACGGATGACAATGAACATTCGCGCAGTGTGATACAAAAGGCTCTGAACAAGACTTTTGCTCCCGAATTTTTGAATCGTTTGGATGAAATCATTACTTTCGACCAGCTCTCCTTGGAGGCTATCACAAAGATTGTGGACATTGAGCTGAAAGGCTTGTACGAACGGGTTGAAGCAATTGGTTACAAGCTGGTTGTGGAGGATGATGCAAAGACATTCCTTGCTTCGAAAGGGTACGATGTACAGTTTGGTGCGCGCCCATTGAAGCGTGCCATTCAGAACCACTTGGAGGATGGACTTTCCGAGCTGATAGTGGCGGCAGAGTTACAGCCGGGTGATACGGTAAATGTATCAGTAGACAAAGAAAAAGATGAGCTGAGCATCAAGAAGGCATAAGCAGTTCTTTATAAAACCGTCAAAATGTCAGTCCTTATGGGCTGGCATTTTTGTGCTATATCTGCCGGAATAATTAAAATATAAATCTAAAAAATATAAATGTAGTATGCAAAAGGTAATATTGGGGTAACTACTGAGAATATCTTCCCCGTCATTAAAAGTTCTTGTATAGTGATCATGAAATTTTTCTCCGTGAGTTGGTTTCTAACGCGGTTGATGCTACACAGAAGCTGAAACACTCTCCTCTATCGGTGAGTTCAAGGGTGAAGTTGGCGATTTAACCGTACATGTCCGCTGGGAAAAGATACCATTACGGTGTCCGACCATGGTATAGGTCTTACGGCTGAAGAAATAGACAAGTATATTAACCAGATAGCTTTCTCTGGCGCCAATGACTTCCTTGAAATATAAAAACGATGCCAACGCCATCATCGGCCATTTTGGATTGGGTTTCTATTCGGCTTTTATGGTTGCCAAGAAAGTCGAAATCATCACTAAATCCTATCGGGAAGGCGCCCAGGCTGTAAAGTGGACATGCGATGGCAGTCCGGAGTTTACGATTGAAGACACTGATAAGGCAGAACGTGGTACGGATATCGTTCTTTACATAGACGATGACTGCAAGGAATTCCTTGAAGAAGCGCGCATTTCCTCTTTGTTGAAGAAGTATTGCAGCTTCCTCCCTATCCCGGTTGCATTCGGCAAGAAGAAAGAATGGAAAGACGGCAAGCAGGTTGAAACTGCCGAGGATAATATCATCAATGATTCCAACCCGTTGTGGACGCTGAAACCCAGCGAATTGAAAGATGAAGATTATAAGAAGTTCTACCGTGACCTTTATCCTATGTCCGACGAACCTTTATTCTGGATTCATCTGAATGTGGATTATCCGTTCCACCTTACCGGTATTCTGTACTTCCCCAAAGTGAAGAGCAACATCGAGTTGAACAAGAATAAGATTCAGCTCTATTGCAACCAGGTATATGTGACGGATTCGGTGGAAGGTATTGTTCCCGACTTCTTGACCCTGCTGCATGGTGTGCTCGATTCACCGGACATTCCATTGAACGTTTCCCGTTCTTATTTGCAGAGCGATGCCAACGTGAAGAAGATTTCTACATATATCACGAAGAAGGTGTCAGACCGTTTGCAGTCTATCTTCAAGAATGACCGTAAACAGTTTGAGGAAAAGTGGAATGACTTGAAAATCTTCATCAACTACGGAATGCTTACGCAGGAAGATTTCTATGATAGAGCCAAGGATTTTGCCCTTTTCACCGATACAGACAGCAAATATTATACTTTCGAAGAGTATAAGACGTTGATTAAAGATAACCAGACGGATAAGGATGGAAATCTGATTTATCTGTATGCCAACAATAAAGATGAACAATACAGCTACATAGAGGCCGCTACGAATAAAGGATACAATGTGCTGTTGATGGATGGACAGCTGGACATTGCGGTGGTGAGCATGTTGGAACAGAAGTTCGAAAAGGTTCGCTTCACTCGTGTAGACAGCGATATTATTGATAATCTGATTGTCAAGGAAGACAAGAAGAACGAAGCGTTGGAAGCCGGCAAGCAGGAAGTTCTTTCTTCCATCTTCAAGAGCCAGTTGCCCAAGATGGATAAGACGGAGTTCAACATCACGGCGCAGGCTTTGGGCGAAAATGCCACTCCTATCATGATAACTCAGAGCGAGTACATGCGCCGTATGAAGGAAATGGCGAATATCCAGGCTGGAATGAGCTTCTATGGCGAAATGCCGGATATGTTTAACCTGGTATTGAATTCAGACCATAAGCTGGTAAAAGAAGTTCTGGCAGATGAAGATAAGGAATGTGCTGCTGCCGTTGCTCCGGTTCAGGCAGAGATGGATGAAGTGAACAAGCAGCGTACTGACCTGAAAAAGAAGCAGGAAGGCAAGAAAGATGAGGATATACCGACTGCCGAAAAGGATAAAGTGAATGAGCTGGATAAGAAGTGGGACGAACTGAAAACACAGAAAGAAGGCATCTTCGCCGATTATGCTGCCAAGAATAAGGTTGTCCGTCAACTGATAGATTTGGCACTGCTGCAGAATGGTATGTTGAAAGGTGAAGCTTTGAACAACTTTGTCAAGAGAAGCATTGACCTGATAAAATAAGCCCCTTTAAATTTGCATTTAATATATGCAAGGGTATTGTGATTCTTCGGAGTCGCAATACCCTTTTATTCATTTTCACCAATTAGGGTGTGATTTTCTTCGTTGAATACGGCATTTTAGAAACTATTGTTTATATTTGGGGCAATGAACATTTATCTTACTCGGAATAGCATAGTTATGAAAAGAGTTTTATTGTTTTTTTCGTTTCTTCTATGTGGCTTTATTTTACAAGCTCAGAAAGTGGGGCTTGTACTGAGTGGCGGTGGAGCAAAAGGCATGACTCATATAGGCATTATCCGGGCTTTGGAAGAGAATAATATCCCCATTGATTATATAACCGGAACCTCTATGGGAGCTATCATCGGTTCTCTGTATGCTATGGGGTATTCCCCAGACGATATGGAGGCGCTGTTGCGCTCTCCCGACTTTAAGCGTTGGTATTCGGGCAAAGTGGAGCCTAAATACGAGTATTATTTTAAGAAGAATCGTCCTTCACCGGAATTTTTTAATATCCGTTTTGCTTTTAGGGACTCGCTGCATATAAAGCCCCAGATACTTCCCACAAGCATGGTCAACCCCATACAGATGAACCTGGTATTTGTGGAATTGTTTGCACGTGCTACGGCTGCATGTGGCGGTAATTTCAACAAACTGTTTGTTCCTTTTCGCTGTATAGCATCCGATGTGTACAATAAAAAGCCATTGGTATTGAGTAAAGGGGATTTGGGAGATGCGGTACGTGCTTCCATGAGCTTTCCATTTGTCTTCAAACCGATAGAAATAGACAGTACGCTTGCTTATGATGGCGGCATTTACAATAATTTCCCTACGGATGTGATGCGGGAGGATTTTCATCCGGATGTCATCATTGGCAGTGTGGTGGCGGCAAATCCCGGTAAGCCGAAGGAGAATGACCTGATGAGCCAATTGGAGAATATGATTATGCAGAAGACCGATTATTCCATTCCGGACTCATTGGGCATAGTCATGACCTTCAAGTACGATGATGTCAACCTGCTGGATTTTGACCGTCTGCAGGAATTGCACGATATAGGCTACAACCGTACTCTTAATATGATGGATTCCATCAAAAGCCGTGTTCACCGTAGGGTGAATGCTGATAATGTGCGTTTGAGGCGCCTTGTCTTCCGGAGTAACCTGCCTCAATTCCGTTTTCGGGATATTATTATTGAAGGGGCGAATGCCCAACAGCAAGCCTACATCAAAAAAGAGTTCCATGATGAAGAGCATGAAGTCTTTACTTATGAAGACTTGAAGCGCGGGTATTTTCGTTTGCTGGCAGATAATATGATTTCGGAAATAGTTCCTCATGCTGTGTATGATTCGGAATCCGATTTGTATGAGCTGCATTTGAAGGTGAAGATGGAGGATAATTTTTCCGTGCGTCTGGGGGGCAGTGTCTCTACCACGAGCTCAAATCAAATCTATTTGGGAATAGGATATCAGAACTTGAATTATTATTCCAAGGAAATCACTTTTGACGGTCAGTTGGGTAAGATTTATAATAATGCCCAGTTGATGGGTAAGATTGATTTGCCTACCCACATATCTACGTCCTTTCGTTTTATTGCTTCAATCAGTACCTTCGATTACTACAAGAAGGACAAGCTGTTTTCCAGGAATGACAAACCTTCATTCAATTCAAAGGACGAACGTTTTGTGAAGTTGATGGTTGCCTTGCCGTTTTTGGCCAATAAGCGTGCGGAGTTCAGTCTGGGATATGGCCAACTGGAAGATAACTACTTTCAATCCAGCGTAATAGATTTCGATAAGGACCGTTCGGACAGAAGTACCTACAAACTTTTGGGAGGTTCCATCGGTTTCTATGGGAGTACCCTGAATACGCGGCAATACGCGACAAAAGGCTATCTGGAGAAACTGATAGCCCAGGTATTTACCGGGAGGGAAAGATTTGAACCGGGGAATCCGCAAGAAGGGTACAGTCCTTCTCCGCAAGAACGGCAATCATGGTTGCAAATTTCTTATATGAAAGAGGCATATCACACAATGGGGCCGAAGTTCACCCTGGGATGGATGGCAGAAGCACTGTATTCGTCGAAAAATTTCTCTGAGAATTATACGGCAACCATGATGCAGGCAGGAGAATTTGCACCGACTCCGCATAGTAAACTGATGTACAATGAAGCTTTTCGTGCCAACCAGTATGTGGCTGCCGGTATCAAACCCATATATGTTTTGAACGACATGTTCCAGTTCCGGACAGAATTTTATGGCTTTACACCGATTTTTCCGATAAAAAAGAATGCATTGAATAAAGCATATTATGGAAAAGCATTCTCCCGCTTTGAGTATATGGGAGAAGTTTCTGTTATTTGTCATTTGCCCTTCGGAGCCATCTCTGCTTATGTAAATCATTATAGCTCACCGAGAAGGGAGTGGAATGTGGGGATGACCATCGGCTGGCAGTTGTTTAATTATCGCTTTGTCGAATAAATTTCTTCAAAAAAAGTTTGTATATCGTTTGCTAATTCGGAAAAAGTACGTATCTTTGCACCCGTTAAACAAAGAGGCCGCGTAGCTCAACTGAATAGAGTAGCTGACTACGGATCAGCCGGTTACAGGTTTGAATCCTGTCGCGGTCACAAGTTTTCATAATTTTTTTAAGGGTCGCGTAGCTCAACTGAATAGAGTAGCTGACTACGGATCAGCCGGTTACAGGTTTGAATCCTGTCGCGATCACAAAGAACCTCCGCAAGAAAACTTGCGGAGGTTCTTTGTTTTTACAGCAATGGCATATAGTTGATGTTCTCCCCTTGTATGGCACTGGCGCGTGTTCTCTATAATGAAACAAACTGTTTCCCTTAACTAAACACTTTGTTTCATTATGGAGAACACTTTGTTTCCCTTGACAGAACACTTTGTTCCATCATATAAAAACAAAGTGTTTTTCTCTGCTGAAACAAAGTGTTCAGTGTTGTGAACTAATAGATTAGCTGAAATAATAGTCTTGTCTTGATTGAGCTAGAGATGTCTTTTTCTCGATTTAACCAGATGTCTTTTTGCTTTATAACGTAATCAGTAGACTGTTTTGGGATTATTGTACTGATAAATATAGTCACATAGGAAAAAAAGAAGGAGTTAATTCCGTGTTTCCACAAAATTAACTCCTTGCATATCTGATATTAATATGTTGTATACTGGAAATTAATATCCTATAGGGGCGGTATAAGACCTTAGCATTTGATGTTCAATTCATCCAGAATCTTGCGCATGGCTTCGAAAGTAGTGATTCTGGTCGGCACCAATGGCAGGCGGAGCTTGTTCTCAATCATTCCCATTACATTCAGCATGGCTTTTACTCCGGCAGGGTTGCCGTCTACAAACAGAAGCTTGAATAATTCGGCAAATTTGTGGTGAATGGTCAATGCATTGGCATAGTCCCCTTGCAGTGCCAGACGTACCATACGGCTGAACTCACGTGGGAACGCGTTTCCGATGACCGAGATAATGCCGACGGCCCCCAGGGTAATCAGAGGGAAGGTGATGCCGTCATCGCCCGAAATAACGTCGAAATTGGCCGGTTTGTTTTTGATGATGTCATCCATCTGCGTGATGTCGCCCGAAGCTTCTTTGACGGCTATCACATTCTTGAAATCACGTGCAATGCGCAGGGTTGTTTCTGCCTTCATGTTCACGCCGGTACGACCGGGGACATTATAAAGCACAATCGGCAAATCCGTTGCTTCAGAAATGGCCTTATAATGCTGATATATACCTTCTTGTGAGGGCTTGTTATAATATGGAACAACGGAGAGAATGGCATCTACTCCGGTGAAATCGTCATTTTTCAGTGTTTCCACTATGGCCCGGGTGTTGTTTCCGCCTACGCCCAGCAGGATAGGAATTCTTCCGTTCACCCGCTCGATGACCATTTTCTTGATTTTCTTTTCTCTTCTTCAGTCAGAGTCGGAGTTTCTGCCGTGGTGCCGAGCACACATAAAAAGTCGGTATTGTTTTGAAGTTGATAGTCTACCAAACGCATCAACGCATCGTAATCAACGCTTTCATCCTCTTTAAATGGAGTAATCAGCGCTACCCCCATTCCTTTCAATCTTGTCTGTATCATGAGTATTATAAAGTAATCTCTAATTAAATGACTCGCAAAAGTACGAATTTTTTCGATTTACCCTACAAATATAAGCCATAAAAAAGCTTTTTGTGGAAATTTGTTAGGATAGCAATGCCAAAAACTCATCTTCGCTCATAATCTTTACTCCCAGTTTCTGCGCTTTCTCCAGTTTGGCAGGTCCCATATTTTCTCCGGCCAGGATAAAGCTGGTTTTGGAGGAGATACTGCCGACGTTTTTCCCACCGTTCTTTTCAATCATCTCTTTGTATTCGTCCCGTGAGTGGTGGGTGAATACGCCGCTGATGACAATGGACTGGCCCGCCAGTTTGTCGGTGTATCCGCTGAGGTCTTCTTCCGTCCGGTGGAGTTGCAGACCGTTCGATTTCAGCCGTTCCACCAGCTCTCTGTTGGCAGGATTGGAGAAGTAGGTTATAATGCTCTGCGCTATTTTTTCACCGATTTCATCGATGTTTTTCAGCTTTTCGAGGTCTGCGTTTTCCAGTTCTTCGATGTCCGTAAAGGACTTGGCTATCTTCTTGGCAACCGTTTCTCCCACGAAGCGTATGCCCAGTGCAAAGAGCACTCTTTCGAATGGCACTTCTTTACTTGCCGCAATACCGTTGACTATGTTTTCTGCCGATTTTTCGCCCATCCGTTCCAGGTTCTTGATGTCATCGGTTTTGAGCTGGTATAAATCTGCAGTATCCTTTATCAGCCCCAATCGGTAGAACATATCTACTGTTTCAGGTCCCAGTCCGTCTATATTCATGGCTTTGCGGCTGATGAAATGCTCTATTTTCCCTTTAATCTGCGGAGGACAAGCGGTTTCATTGGGGCAATAGTGGGCTGCTTCTCCTTCAAAACGTATCAGTTTGCTGCCGCATTCGGGACAATGGGTGATGAACTTCACTTTTTCACCGATAAGCATACTGCGGGCATCCTTATCGACACCGGTTATTTTGGGGATGATTTCACCGCCTTTTCCACATACACCATGTCGCCTATATGCAGGTCCAGCCCTCGATAATATCTGCATTGTGCAGGGAGGCACGTTTCACAATGGTGCCGGACAGTTGTACGGGGTCCAGATTGGCAACCGGAGTGACTGCGCCGGTACGTCCTACTTGGTAGGTAACCCTATTCAAGCGTGTCAGTGCACGTTCTGCCTGGAATTTGTATGCGATGGCCCACCGGGGACTTGGCTGTGAATCCCAAATTCTTTTGTTGTCTCAAGCTGTTGACTTTTAGTACAATACCATCAGTAGCTACCGGAAGGTTCTTACGCTCCGTGTCCCAATAATTGATGTATTCGAAGACTTCTTCCAGGCTGTGGGCTTTTCTGGTGTGCTCTGATGTTTTAAATCCCCAGCTGGCGGCGGCTTGCAGATTCTCGTAATGGCCGTCGCAGGGCAATTCCTCTCCCAATAGATAGTAGAGATAAGCATCCAGCTTTCTGGATGCTACGATGGCGGAATTCTGCAACTTCAAGGTACCGGAAGCAGCGTTGCGCGGATTGGCGAAAAGCGGTTCCTCACGTGCTTCCTTTTCCCGGTTCAGTTCTTCGAAAACCACCCAGGGCATCAGGATTTCCTCTGATTTCGAATGATTTAGGATAATTCCCATGGAGGACCAGTGGAATCGTTCGGATTGTCTTTACATTGTCCGTCACGTCATCGCCCTTTCGCCATCGCCACGGGTGACGGCACGCACCAGTTTGCCATCCTCGTAAGTCAGCGAGATGGAAGTACCGTCATACTTCAGCTCGCAGCAGATTTCAAAATCCTCATTCAACGCTTTACCCGTTCGTAAAAGTCGGTCACTTCGTTTTCGGAATAGGTGTTTCCCAATGAAAGCATGGGATATTTGTGTGCCACTTGTGTGAAGTTCTTATTCAAATCACTCCCTACACGCATCGTGGGCGAATTATCATCTTGGTATTCAGGATGTTCTTTCTCTAAGTCTTGTAGCTCGCGCATCAGGTCGTCAAACTCCTTGTCGGATATTTCAGGAGCATTCAGCACATAATAATTGTAGTTGTGCTGGTGTAATTCCGCACGGAGCTGGTCTATTTTTTTTTACAGTCATAGGGTTTTCGGATTGTTTGAACGCAAAAATACGGGTTTCTCCCCGAATATTTGTACTTTTGCAGCTTGAAATAGCTAAAATAAAGTTATATGCGCATTGACATTATCACAGTTTTGCCAGAGATGATTGAGGGATTCTTTAACTGCTCCATCATGAAACGTGCTCAAAATAAAGGGCTTGCAGAGATACATATCCATAATCTTCGTGATTATACGGAAGATAAGTACCGTCGTGTAGACGATTATCCGTTTGGCGGCTTTGCCGGAATGGTCATGAAGATAGAGCCGATAGAGCGGTGTATCAACGCCTTGAAGGCCGAGCGGGATTATGACGAGGTTATCTTTACGACCCCCGATGGTGAGCAGTTCAATCAGCCGATGGCAAATACTCTTTCCCTTGCCCAGAATCTCATCATTCTCTGCGGGCATTTCAAAGGGATAGATTACCGGATTCGCGAGCATCTCATCACCAAGGAAATCAGTATCGGCGACTATGTGTTGACTGGCGGAGAACTGGCGGCGGCTGTCATGGCAGATGCCATCATCCGTATCATTCCGGGAGTGATTTCCGATGAGCAGTCTGCACTTTCAGATTCTTTTCAGGACAATCTGCTGGCCGCACCGGTCTATACACGTCCCGCTGATTACAATGGATGGAAGGTTCCGGATATTTTACTTTCCGGACATGAGGCCAAGATTAAGGAATGGGAGCTGCAACAGTCGTTGGAAAGGACCCGTAGATTGCGTCCGGATTTGTTGGGAGAGTAAGTTTACTGATGTAAAAAAGAAAAGGACATTCGTCAATGAATGTCCTTTTTTATGAATATATATTGCGAATGGCGATCTCTAGTTATTCTTTATACCTCGAGTGCACCGATAATATCCTTTACAGACTGATAACCGTGTCTGTTAAGATAGTCATTTATTCCTTCTACCACTTTCACTGTAACCGCCGGATCAATGAAGTTTGCCGTACCAATCTGGATGGCAGAGGCACCTGCAAGCATGAATTCCACAGCATCTTTCCAGTTCATGATACCTCCCAAGCCTATGACGGGGATTTTTACCGCTTTGGCTACTTGCCATACCATACGTAAGGCAATGGGTTTCACGGCCGCACCGGACATGCCACCGGTTACAGTGGAGAGTATCGGACGCCTGCGTTCCGCGTCTATAGCCATTCCCAGCAGGGTATTGATGAGGGAAACACTGTCTGCACCGCCATTTTCGGCTGCGCGGGCTATTTCAGTGATGTCGGTAACGTTCGGGGAGAGCTTTACGATAAGTGTCTTTTTGTAAACTGAGCGCACGGCTTTCACCACTTCTTCGGCGCCCTTGGCGGTAACACCGAATGCCATTCCTCCTTGCTTCACGTTGGGGCAGAGATGTTCAATTCTATGGCAGGAATTTTGTCAAGTTCATTAATGATTGCGGCTGTTTCGGCATAGTCTTCGATGGCAGAACCCGAAACATTCACAATCATGTTGGTCTGAATGTCCTTGATGCGGGGATAGATGTGTTCAACAAAGTAATGAACACCCTTATTTTGCAGTCCCACAGCGTTTAACATACCCGAAGGAGTCTCTGCCATGCGCGGATATGGATTGCCTTCACGTTTGTGAAGAGTGGTTCCCTTTACAATAATACCGCCTATTCGCGATAGTTCGATGAAATCGGCGAATTCTTCACCATATCCGAATGTTCCGGATGCAGTCATCACCGGATTATTCATTTGTAATTCACCAATATTTACACTTAAATCTGCCATAATAGTTTGTTTATATTAAAAACCGGACCTTCTTTACATACGCACAAATGACCTTCCGTGGTATTTTCTACACAGCATAGACAAGCGCCTATGCCGCACGCCATCATATTTTCCAAAGATACTTCGCAACTGATGCCTTTACTTTTGGCATACTTTGCTACTGCCATCATCATCGGTTTGGGGCCGCAAGTATATATCTGCTCAAAGCACACCTTATTTAATATGGAGTGTTGTGTTACGTATCCCTTCTCTCCGTGGCTGCCATCTTCGGTGGTGGTATACACCTCGCCATAGGCGGCAAATTGTTCCAATTGAAGCAAATCTTTGTCACTTCTGGCACCCAGCAGGAATGTTGGCTTGCAACCTTTCTTGGCGAGCTGTTCGCCTAAATATAACATAGGAGCTGTACCTACACCTCCACCTACCAATAAGAGCTTGTCTGAGGGCTTTTCAGGCATTGTGAAGCAGTTTCCCAACGGAAGCACTACATTGATTATATCGCCTGCTTTTGCTTCTCCTAATCGCTTGGTTCCGTCGCCTACAAGTTGGATTAAGAACCAGACCTCGTTCCGTTGTCTATCTACATAATTGATGGAGATGGGCGGCGCAAAAGTGGTAGGCGAGCCGTCCACGCGAATCTCTGCAAATTGTCCCGGAAGCATTTCCGGAAGTGGGGATGGAGAAGTCAGCTTCAACAACACGTAGTTGGCATGCAAGCGGAGGTTCTCTGTCACTGTCAGATCTAAAATATACTTTTTCATATCTATAAAGAGGGATGTTTTTCTTTCGGGTGCAAAGATAGTGTAAACCGAGTGCAGAATAAAATGAACCCGTTTCTTTTTTATGCCGGGGCGTTAGTCTATTTCCATTCTCATTCCTTAATTTTCCGGTTTGAAAGTCTCGTAGGTATTGTCATCAAAGAAAATTCTTATTTCTGTGATTTTTCTGGGAGGTCTTTCTTTGTAGATAATCTCTTGTTTTACAATCTCTTTAGGCGATTTTAGGGCTGTCTCTAATGCAATTTCCTTGCGATTTTTAGATTCTTCCGGCCCGTTGGACAGATTTTCCGGATTCTCGGCGAATAAAGGATAGTCGAATCCATCGTTTTCGGGTGAATCCGGATTATTACTCATATTACCTTTTCCGGTAAGCAGCCACTCCAAGTTTATGTCGTTGTATCGTTGATGCAATCGGAGAATGACTTCCGTACTTGGATATTTGTTACGCGGACCCAAGATGTGAGAAATGGTGGCTTGGGCCACGCCGATACTCTCGGCAAAAGCTCCTGCTGTCAGTTTCTCCCGGTCCATAACCATTTTGAACCTGTCTTTTATACTCATGGTTTATGTGTTATTACAATTGTACATGTTATTTATTGAATTACAAAAGTAAAAAAATGACATCACAAAAGCAAATTAAAAATGTAATATTTTAAAGTTTACAAATGAAATGCTGTTATTACAATATTCATCATTACAAATGCTATAATACAAATTACGAGTAAAATAGGTGTTTATCGTAAGTTTAATAAAATAATATATTTGTCTAGTTATTATCATATTATATGGTTATTTTTTGATGGTAAATGCTGTATTACATTTGTTTGTCGCTCATTTTATATAATATATAATTTAATAATTTGATTAATCGTCGTATGTAATTGATATATACATATTTATTGCTTATAATTATATGGGTTAACCCCTACTCTATTATTTTTGTAAACCATCAGTTTGCGATATTAAATATTACTTATTACATTTGTGTTTTTCAAGTGTAATATCACATATGTTATAATACACCCGTCATATAGATATTTATGTAATGTATTAAATTCACAATAGTCAATTATCCTAGTTGTGTATTACAACTATTGTACTCTTGAAAAGTGTAACAGATTTCATATATGACGATTTAAAGCTGAATTGCTCCATCTCTTCTTTTTACTAAAGGAGAAAAGATGTGACATAAATAAGAAAATAAGATGCTTTATTTATTTTCTAGTCTTCAAGACTTAAATCCTTGCTTTATTTCTGTATAATTGGTCGATTCGTTATAAAAACACGATTCTCAGAGCTTATAAATGAACGTAATTTACTGTAAATATGATTATTATCTCCTATTTTACTGTCTATGCTAAGGACCGAAATAGAAAAAGGGGATAAATCCCAAAATGACATAATGATATTAAATCAGTCTGTTTTATGCTTTTCCTTTTATGGAAAAGGATGCTGTATGGAAGTTAATGTAGAATCTTAAAGACCAATTCGGAGGATATCTCCATCGCTTAGGGAGGAATTTCCTACTCCTTTGGATTTGGCATCTGCATATCGAATTTCTCCGATTATCTGCATGGTCTTTACTCCGCTGTAACGGCGCATGGCACTTAGGTATTCGCGCGACTGCCAGGGAGTCTTTAATCCTATGAAACTGGCAATACCCTGCTCCGTCTTTTCGGGTGCATAATAAGCCAACATCAAGTTGGAGAAGAAGCCGAAAAGTAAAGATAAAGTCATCTGGATAGGGTTTGTTTTCGGATTTTCTTCAAAATATTTTATTATTTTATTGGCCTTTAGTATGTCTTTTCTACAATGGCACTGCGAAGTTCAAAGTTATTATAATCCTTACTGATTCCGATGTTACGTTCTATCTGTTCGGGGGTGACGCGTGTCTGACCTTTTGGAAGAGTTATAATCAGTTTTTCCAGTTCTCCTGTAAGGCGGCTGAGGTCCGTACCTACGAAATCGGCAAGCATGGAGGTGGCTTTAGGATCCAAGTCTACACCTTTGCGCTTCATGTATGAGGTGATGAATGCCGGTAACTGGGCATCCTTCACCTTCTTGGATTCGAATAGAACTCCCACCTTCTCTATTTCGGCCGCCAGCTTCTTTCTTCTGTCCAGCACCCCATGTTTGTGGCATAGAACAAGAATGGTGGAGTTCAACGGTTTTTGCAGGTAGTATGAAAGCTCCTCCATGTTGCGGATGGCCTGCGCTTCCTTTACGACTACGACCTGGCGTTCGGACATCATCGGATAGCGCTTGCCGCATTGATGACAGTGGCTATATCGACATCTGCACCGTAGACTACGGTCAGGTTGAATACCTTTTCGGTGTCAGTGAGAACGTTGTCTACAATATAGTCGGAGATGAGGTCTATGTAATACGATTCCTCGCCCATGAGATAGTAGACGGGGCGGTATTGCTTGGCTCTCAACTCTTTTAGAATATCATCACAGGTTGTTTCTTGTTTTGCCATATAATAAAGTAAGTGCTATACGAGGGATGTCCCGTAACGGATTACCAGTCGAACTTCAAGTGTTTTACGGTTTTCTTTTCATCAATAATCATGCGCAAGGATGCGATGCCGATTTCAACATGCTCCTTTACATAATTCTGGGTCACCAGATTGTCGCTTTTATCGGTTTTTACACCTTCCGGAATCATCGGTTGGTCTGAAACCAGCAGAAGAGCTCCCGTGGGAATATGATTGGCAAAACCGCAGCTGAATAGGGTTGCCGTTTCCATATCGACAGCCATGGCACGGGTTTTCTTCAGATATTCTTTGAATTCCTCGTCATGTTCCCAAATGCGGCGGTTGGTGGTGTATACGGTACCGGTCCAGTAGTCACGGGCATAATCGCGGATGGCAGAAGAAACGGCACGTTGCAGCATAAATGCCGGGAGTGACGGGACTTCAGGTGGGAAGTAGTCGTTGGAGGTACCCTCGCCACGGATGGCGGCAATGGGAAGGATGAGGTCCCCTATTCTATTTTTCTTGTCTATACCGCCGCACTTACCCAGAAACAGACATGCCTTGGGCTTGATAGCACTCAGCAAGTCCATGATAATGGCGGCATTAGGACTTCCCATACCAAAATTAATGATGGTCATTCCTTCTGCACTGGCAGATATCATGTTGGCATCTTTACCGAGAATGGGAACATTGAACTTTTCTGCGAAAATCTCTACGTACTTGTTGAAGTTGGTCAACAGAATGTACTCTCCAAAATCCTCCAGGTTACGCTTTGTGTAACGGGGCAGCCAATTGGCTACGATTTCTTCTTTTGTTTTCATAAGATTTCATTAAATTTGTGTTCCCAAAAGACGGGAACCATTATTTAACTTACAAATGTAGTAAATGTTATCGTTAAACCTACCAGCATTCGATGCTAAAATTGCCGCAAGGAACGGAAAAAATGTTATTTTCGATGTAATCCGTCGTCGTTATGTCGCCTTGACCCCTGAAGAATGGGTGCGGCAGCACTTCGTCCACTTTCTTCTTGCTCACAAGGGGTATCCGCAGGCGCTTATGGCAAATGAGGTGCAGGTACAGCTGAACGGTACAAAGAAACGCTGTGATACAGTGCTCTATCGACGCGACCTTACCGCCCGGATGATTGTGGAATACAAGGCGCCTGAAATAGAAATCACCCAAAAGGTTTTCGACCAGATTACCCGCTACAACATGGTGCTGAAAGTGGATTATCTGATTGTCAGCAACGGGCTTCAGCATTATTGTTGCCGCATAGATTACGAGCACAACAGCTATACTTTTCTGCAGGATATACCCGAGTATCAAAACTTATAGGAGGAGCTACCAATAGCCCCCTTGCCTCTCTCATCTCATCGCATCATATACCATGCGTGATATGCGGGCGATGATGTTCGCATTGTCCTCATCCGTCTCGTATGAGTCCATGACGAAGGCGGCAATGTAGTATTTCCGGCCGTCGGGAAGGATAACGAGGCCGGCATCATTATCTGCAGTTTTCATACCGTCGGCATTGCGGTCGGAAGAGCCGGTCTTGTGTCCTACTACGGTTTTGGCTGGCAACATACCTTTCAGTTTGTTGGCACCGGTTTCAGTATCTATCATGGTCTGCCACAAGAAGTCTTTCAGCTCCTTGTTGGAGAACAACTCTTTTTCATCAGCCGTTCTCAGTAGTCGGACCATAGCGGAAGGAGTACTCCAGTTGCGGTATACAGCCTCGAAGCTGGAGTGCATGCCGTCTTCTGTTTCCGAGAGGTTGAAGGAGTCGATACTCAACCGGTGGATATAGTCATTGATATGTTTGATGCCTCCTGCATATTCTATCAAGATGTCGCAGGCATTGTTGTCGCTTTGGGAAATGCTGTATTGCATCAGTTCCCTAAGCGTAATCGTGAAATCCTGGTCGGGAAACTTCTTCCGCAGGGGGCTGTAGGTATTGGGCGGCATTTGGGATGCCTTTATGGAAACAATGCTGTCCAGACTGATGCTTTGCTTATCCATCTTGTCCAGTACGGCCAGTGCCACATGGAATTTGAATACACTGAGCAAGGGAAGTGTACATGGTCGTTATACCGGAGCATGTCTCCTTTGTCTGTCCATACGGCTATACCAACGGTGGCTTTCTTTGCCATTGAGCAGACTGTCAATCCGGTTTTCAAGTTCAGACATTTGCTGCGCCCGGACGACGGTAGCTATACAAGGAATAAGGTAAGTATGGCGATGAAATATGCTTTCATAACTTCAATTTCTTTAAGAGGCAATTCGCACGCAAAGATACAACTTTTAGCAGCAAGTTGCTAAAATGAGTTATGGATTATGAGCTATAAGTGTGATAGCCTATAACCCATAATCCATAACTTGTAGCTCATCCTCCTATTGTTTCTTACTGAACTTCTCCTGCAACTTCTGCATCAATTCGTAGAAATTAGGAATATAGACCGTGGCAAGCAAGGTATTCAGTGCCATACCGAACACTACGGCGGCTCCCAGTGCAATACGGCTTCCCGCCCCTGCTCCGGTTGCAAAAAGCAGCGGCATAACCCCGAATACGAATGCAAGCGATGTCATCAGAATAGGTCGCAGGCGGATATGTCCGGCCTGGAATGCCGCATCGCGGATTGAATTGCCTTGTGCACGAAAGTCACGTGCAAACTCCACAATCAGAATACCGTTTTTGGCAGACAAGGCGACAAGCAGAATGATTCCAATTTGTGTGTAGATGCTGACCGGAGTCCCCATGACATAGCATCCCAGCATGGCACCGAGCAGTGCAACCGGAAGTCCCATTACGGCAGCTACCGGACTGGTCCAGCTTTCGTATTGTGCGGCGAGTACAAGGAAGGCAACCAGCAGTGCCATGACGAATACGACAGTCGTCGTGGTTCCCGCCTGCGTCTCCTGATAGGCTACCGAAGTCCATTCATAGCCGAACTCGTCTCCGAGATGCTCTTTGATTAGACTTTCCATTTGCCGGATACCCTCTCCCGAACTACTGCCCGGAGCCACATTGCAGGTCACGGCTGCTGTGGAGTACATGTTATATCTGTTTATCTGGTCCATGCCTAACTGCTCTTCCACCCGGGTGAAGGAAGAGAAAGGTACCATTTCTCCCGATGCATTGGGAACGCTCAATTTCAGAACATCGTCGATGACACGCTGGGCACGGTCGCCCGCCCCCAATTTCACTTGGTAGATGTGTCCGAACTGTACATAGTCGTTGACGTAGGCCTCCCCCATATAGTAACCCAAGGCGGTGAATACACTGTTCAGCGGGATACCCATCAACTGTACCTTGTCGCGGTCTATATTCAAAAAATATTGCGGTACATTGGCTTGGTACTGGCTGCTGACCGATGCCAGTGCCGGATAATTGCGGTAATGCTCCATCAAGGTCTCTACAGCACGCTGCATCTCGGTGGCGCCGAGGTTGTGGCGGTCTTCCAATTGGAGTTGCAGGCCTCCGGTAGCTCCCAGTCCGGGGATGGCAGGCGGGACCATGGCAAATATCTCTGCTTCCTGGATGCCATATACTTCCATATTGAAGCGCTGTACTACGGCTTCAGCCGTATGTTCCTTTCCCTTGCGTTCATTCCAGTTTTTCAGTACGATGAAGTAAGTGGCCGCATTGCTTTGCTCTCCACCTCCCATCACGGAGAAGCCGGATATGCCGATGTAGTCCTTTATTTCGGGGTAAGAATCGAGAATCTTATTTATCTGCTTTCCTACGGCTTGGGTGCGCTCCAGGCTCGATGCAGGGGGAAGCTGTACCACTGCGAGGAAATAGCCGTCATCTTCTTCCGGAACAAATGTGGACGGCCATTTGACAAACAGCAGGACAGCAATCAATGTGAAAACCGCATATGAAACGATGGAAGCGACAGGGCGTTGGAGCAGGTACTCCACTATCCGGTCGTAGACTCCTTTGTGTCTTGTCGTACAGATGGTTGAACCCCGATATAGGGGTTTTGGAAGGCCGGGTAGGTTGCAGCATCAAGGCACAGAGTGCCGGAGTAAGGGTCAATGAGTTGAATCCGCTAAGTACGGTGCTGGCTGCAATGGTCAAGGCAAACTGTTTATACAGTTGTCCTGATATGCCGCTGACGAGTGTTGTCGGGATAAATACGGCAAGCAGCACCAGCACTACCCCGACAATGGGGCCGGTAATCTCTCCCATCGCTTCGGTCACAGCCTGGCGGGAGGTGTAGCGCCCCGTGTCCAGCAGACGCGTGGAGTTCTCCACCACCACAATGGCATCATCTACCACGATGGCCACGGCAAGTATCAGTCCGAATAGTGTCAGCGTATTGATGGAGAAGCCGAACAAGGACATGACGGCCAGTGTGCCGATGAGTGATACCGGAATAGTGATGCAGGGAATGACGACCGCCCGCCAGTTCTGCAGGAACAGGAAGATGACGAGAACTACCAGCAGGGTTGTTTCAAGGAACGTCACCATCACTTCGTCTATGGAAGCATGAATGACATCCGTAGTGTCCAGGGTTACATTGTATTGTATGCCTGCAGGGAAATTTTGCGAGAGTTCCTGCATTTTTGCCTTTACTCCTTTGGAAACGTCCAGCGAGTTGCTGCCAGGTTGCTGATAGATAGCGATGGCAGCGGTGGGTTTCCCGTCCAGTTGGGATACTACGCTGTAAGAGGCCGAGCCCAGGTCGATATGCGCCACGTCGCGCAGACGGAGTATCTTCCCTCCGGTTTCGGTACGCAGGATAATGTTGCCGAACTCTTCGGGTGAGGTAAGGCGCCCTTTTACGGTCAGGCTGTATTGATAGGCATTTTTATTGTCTGTGCCGATGGGTTGCCCTACGTTACCTGCGCTGACCTCCACATTCTGTGATTGGATAGCTTGGTATACATCGGCCGGCGAAAGATAGCGGATGCGCATGGCGGCAGGGTCGAGCCAGATACGCATGGAGTAGTCCCCTGCTCCCATCACATTGACGGCGCCTACACCGGGCACGCGTGTTAACTGGTCTACGAGATTCAGCTTGGCATAGTTGCTGAGGTAAAGTCCGTCGTAGTCTTTGCTGTCCGACGTCATCGTGAGGAACATCACGATGTTCGATGACTGTTTCTGCACAGTGACGCCTTGCACCACAACGGGAGTAGGCAGTGACGACTGGGCCACGCTTACCCGGTTCTGGACCTGCACGGTAGCCATATCAATGTCTGTGCCTACGGCAAAAGTAATGGTAAGAGAGTAAGCGCCCGATGAGCTGGAGTTGGAGGACATGTAAAGCATTCCGTCCACTCCGTTGACTTGCTGCTCGATGGGGATGCCGACGGTTTGTGCCACCGTCTGCGCATTGGCTCCGGGATATACGGCACTGACCTGCACGGTGGGTGGTGTGATGTCCGGATATTGGGCAATGGGCAGGATGCCCAGTGTGACCAGTCCTGCTACGACGATGAGCAGCGCCAATACGGTAGCAAAGATAGGACGGTCTATGAAGAATTTTGAAAACATAGGCTTTGGTATTAATCAATTCATATTAGTTGTCAATGGGATGTACTTTCATTCCATCCCTTACCTTCATCAGTGCTTTGGTGACGTAGCGCTCCCGGGGAGTGATGCCTGCCCTTATCTGGCGCAGGCTGTCCCCTATCAGTTGTCCGGTTTCTATATGGCGGTAGCGCACTATATTCGAATCGTTGACTACGTATATGTATTTCCCCAACTGGTCGGTACCGATGGAGGCGTCCGGCAGCAGGATGGCCTGCTGTTGCTCTCCGTAGGGCAAGGTGATGCTGACGTAGAGGCCGCTTTTCAACAGTCCTTTAGGGTTGTCGAGACGGGCGCGGATGTTCAAAGTTCCGGTGTTCAAGTCTACGTTGGGCGAAAGATAGTCCAGCTGTGCGGGATAAGTGAGGAGTTCGTCTTTACCCAGGCTGACACTCACTTGCCGGGGGATACTGTCTCCCTGCTGCATCAGCATGGAGAGCCATTGGTTGTCTGCCACATTGAAGTAGGTGTACAAATGGTCGTCTTTGTAGATGGTTGCCAATGTGACGGGCTGCACGCTGCCGCCTACATAGCCTCCGGCATCCACCAGGTTACGGCTTACGGTGCCGTCGAAGGGAGCACGGACGGTGCAGTAGCTCAGATTGGTGCGTGCTGTGTTCAGGGCTGCTTCCGCATTGCTCACTGCAGCCTGCGAAGTTGCCACGTTGGATTGTGCTTGCAGCACTTGTATACGGCTTACAGCATCGCTTTTCATGGCTTCCTGCATACGTGTGTAGTTGTTTTGGGCGTATTCCAGGTTGGCGCGGGCAGTGTTGAGTTCTGCTTCTGCCTGCCGCACATTGTCTTGATAGACTGTCGGTTCGATGACAAAAAGTACTTGTCCCTGGCGTACCCGGCTGCCGGGAGCGTAAGCGATGGTCTGTAAGGTTCCGCTGACTCTGCCTACCAGGTCTACGGTCTTTTCAGAAGTCAGGTAGCCCGGATATTCTTTCGTCAGCGTAATGTTCTGCACTGTCGGACGGGCCACGCTTATCTCGGGAACGGGCATCGTTTGTGCCGTTTCTTTCCTTCCCCCGCATCCCGTTGCCAGCAATGGCAGGATGAGCAGGGTGATGTACATTTGATTTTTCATATACGGTTCGGTTTAGTTTATATTCTTATTTCTGATTCATTTCATATCCACCTCCCAATGCCTGGTATAAGGCTATCAGATGCAGCAAGGAGCTGCCTTGTGCCTGCACCAGCTGATTTTCGTATGTCAGGAGTGAGCGTAGTGCGTCCAGTACGTTCTGGAAGGGAGTAAGTCCTTGTTTGTACAAATCGAGGGAGAGTTTCAGAGTTTCTTCTCCCTGGTTGCATACTTCGCGCATGGCAACAATCTGTTGGATGGAGTTGCGATAGGAGTTCATGGCATTATCCGTTTCCTGCACGGCGGTAAGCACTGTCTGGTTGAACTGGTGAATGGATTCATCGAGCTGGGCACGTGCCAGACGGGTGGCATTCACCAGTTTGGTACCGCTGAATAAGGTCCAGCTGATGTTTGGAGCAATTTCAAACGTCATACTGTTCCGTTTAGTCAAGTCCTTCAAGTCATGGGAGGAATAGCCGATGGAACCTTTTAGGAACACTTGCGGCAGCCAGTCACTTTGAGATGCGCCGAGTGTTGCCGCCTGCGCGTTGACTTGGCGTTCGGCTTGCCGTATATCGGGGCGGCGGAGCAGCAGGTCGGCAGGAACACCGATGCCTATGGGTTCCATATAGTCGGGCAGTTTGCCGGGCTTCTCCAATATGGGGCGGATATGCTGGGGGTAAGTACCGAGTAAGATTGCGAGCGTCGTGATGTATTGGTTGATGCCTGCCTCCAGTTGTGGGATGGAGGCTTTGGTACTGTAATATACGGATTTGGCTTGTGAAACGTCCAGTTTGGACACCAGTCCGGTTTTGTAGCGTACTTCGGTAATGTTAAGTACGGCTGCCTGGGTATGGCAATTGTGGGTCACTACACTTAGCTCTTGCTGCAGTTCGCGGAGTCCGATGTAGGCAGAAGCTATCTGGGCACAGAGGGATACCATGACAGAGGTATATTCCTCCTTGCTTGCCATGAAGGTTTCCCGCTGTGCCTTTACCCGTTGGCGGATACTTCCGAATACGTCCAGCTCCCAACTGGCGTTGAGCGAGGCACTGTATGCACCGGTAATGGATTGCGGAAGTGCGTTGACATTGCCGCTGCTTTGCTGCCGTGCCCATCCTCCGTCCAATGAGATGGAAGGGAAAAAGCTGCCGCGTTCTATCCGCAGGTTGGATTTAGCCATATCCATACGGGCCATGGCAGAAAGTACGGAATAGTTTTGAGTGGAGGCTACCGTAATCAATGAATCCAGCATCGGGTCATCGAAGGCTTTCCACCACTTGTCGTCAATGGGTGGTATCTGTCTGCTGAACAGATTGTCATCTCCGGGAATGGCATGGGAGACATCCTTTCCCCAGCCTTGTGGGAGTGGTTTCTCAAGATAGCGGTTGGCTTTCTGTGCCATAGCCGCAGGACATAGGCATAATATGAGCAACGCGGTGCTCCAAGCTTTTATATTCATAAATAAAGGTTTAGGTGGTTATCTTTTTATGGGATTGATAACAACCTAAACCTTTATTTGTTTATGAGTATTTACTCGGTATACCCGAGTATCTTAGAAGGCATACCCGAAACCCACATTCAAGTAGATGGGATACATGGCAAAGGTAATTGTATTGAAATCTTTCTTGAAAATATCATTCAATCCCCATGTAAGGTCGGCAAATACACTCAGATGTTTGAAGGCACGCCAGTCTACACCAGCTTGCACGCCCCAGGCAAACTTGCGCAAATCATCCGAAAAGTCGTAAGTGGCAATGGCACCGTCGGAGAAGTTGACTTTCTTTCCGGTAGGATTACCTTCACGCAGATAACCTTCATATACATATCCGGAGAATTCCTCATCCATCAGGTAGGATACATATGCACCTGCTTTGGCTCGCAATCGTGAGTTGATTTTATATGCTCCAAGTACGGGGACAGTAATGTAGGCATTGCGTACTTTGGTTTTTACTCCTCCCGTCCAGTTACCTTTCAAGCGGTTACCGTCATTTCCTATGATTTCCATGCCATAGTTCTTTACTGTCGCTTTGGTAATCATATTTTTGGTTTCCAGTCTTACCCCGGTTATTACTCCCCATTTTTTAGTTTTTCCTAACCACTTGATGGCATTTCCTTCCAGCATAAGAGCTAAAGTAGGATTGTAGGCATCGATACTCCGTATTTCTACGGGCAATGGAAGCGGGGAAGTACCACCGATGCTGACACCGGCCCTTATCTCATATTCCCATCCGTGCAGGGCAGCGTTTATAAGCGTACGATTCTGATTCTCTTGAGCGTATAGGGCGGTTTGCATGTAAACTGCCAATGCGATAAATGCTACTATTTTCTTTATCATGTTGTATTCCAATTCTACAGGGTTCTTATTCGAAAATCAGTTCCACATCATCCACTAAAAGGGTACTTCCGGGCGCACCCTCGAAAGTTGCACCGTTCTTGCTGGATGCAAAAATGATACTTAGTTTATATTTTCCTTTTGCCAGTTTGGTTTCATCTATTTCTTTTCCATATCTCTGATAGTCAAAAGGAATGTCGAAAGCTTCCCAATCATCGGTTTCGTGGGGATTGGATATTAGAGCTAAAGCTACCATACTGGGATGTTCATAGTTCTGGTTTGGCAGATTTCCATCCAATATTACTTCCGTAACTTCTCCTGCTTCGTTGTAACTTTCGCCTTCATAAAAGATTGCATAGATGTTCATCACATCTTTACGGTCGGTGTATCCACCGTTTTCATAAAACGTTCACCGGCTTTGTACTTGTACCAACCTTTTAGACGTGAGGGCTTATAACAGAAAGGAGTGCCGAAATGTGTGGCTTTCAATGGGCTGGTGAGAGCATTCGTCATATCAAACTCACCGATAAACAAATTTCCAGCAGCTATCGGCATACCTACCATTGCTCCCAGAGAGCCGGTAAGCCGAGTTTCTAATTTGGCACACTTTCCGTTTTTACCATTGTCATATTGTGACGTAGGGTAATTTTCAGTAGCTGATGAACTGGCTGCCCAGTTGAATCCTTCATTTCCACTGGCCCATGTCAGTTCCAATCCGTCTTGTTCTTCATAGAACTCCTGATATTTGTATTTGGGGTTAATTCCATTGATAAGTCGTATGTCTTCAAAATGGAATTCATTTGGGATGTCTGATACCGATTGTTCGCGTACACCGATGGAATATACTCGCTGCCAAGCCTTGTTCTCAGAAGTTACGGTATACTTTACCCTTTTTCCGTCAGAGAAATCGTGTTCACTACCACTTTCCGGACTAATGGTAGCGCCCGGCGTCAACTCAAACAGGGGGGATAGTTTGTTTAAAGGAGTGCCCTCTTTTACTTTTACTAATATGGGGTAGGCCTGCAGATTATCATTGTAAGACGGATTTAAATTGAAACGAGCGCTTGCCAGTACATCTTCTTCAAAAGAGATGCCTGTTATATCAGCTTCAGCATTGGGTGCTTCATCTTTTATGCACGATGCCATCAATATTCCGAAAAGTGAATAGAGTATGAATAATTTGTTTAGTCTCATGCTTTTTAATTTAATTCTATTAATTTTTCAAGCAACAAAACTACTTCTTTTTTCTCTAATAGCAGGTTTTTATGAGCTTATTTAACAAAAAAACGGCAATAGGTGCTTTACTATTGCCGTTTTATATATAGAAAATGTTCTATTTTTAATTATCTGAGCCGATATGTACGATTTTTCTTTTGGCTCTTACTGGCTTTTCCTTTACAACTTCCACTTTCTGTTCGGGAGTTATACCTGCTAATTCCGGGTCAATCATGATACGGCCACAATATTCGCAAACGATAATTTTCTTGCGTGAGCGGATGTCCAATTGTCTCTGGGGCGGAATCTTGTTGAAGCAACCACCGCAAGCATCACGCTGTACGTATACAATACCCAGTCCATTGCGTGAATTCTTACGGATACGTTTGAAGGACTGAAGCAGACGGGGTTCAATCTTTGTTTCCAGTTCTTTGGCTTTGTCTCTCAGCTTCTCTTCCTCTTGCTTGGTCTCGGAGATGATTTCGTCCAGTTCGCTCTTCTTTACGTCGAGGTCTTTTTGTCTTTCTTCCAGAGCAGCAGTGCTTTCTGCTACTTCTTGAGATTTTTCTTCCTCTTGTGCGGCAAATTCCTTGATACGCTTTTCGCAGAGTTCGATTTCCAATGTCTGGAATTCGATTTCCTTGCTTAAGAAGTCATATTCGCGGTTGTTGCGTACGTTGTCCTGCTGGTCTTTATATTTAGCTACAGAAGCCTTTGCGGTTTCAATTTCAACTTTCTTTCCTGCAATGGAGGATTTCAACTCGGCAACTTCTGCCTTGATTCTGTCTATACGGGTACTCAGACCGGCTATTTCGTCTTCCAAGTCCTGTACTTCCAGTGGAAGTTCACCTCTCAACGTCTTGATTTCATCGATTTTGGACAGCATTGTCTGCAATTGGAACAAAGCTTTCAACTTCTGTTCTACGGTTAATTCCTGAGGATCTTTTTTTGCTTCTTTAGCCATTTTACTTACATGTATTTTATGGGGTTTGTATTCACTTTGGTCATTTGGACCTCAAAATGAGGAAACAAATCCCGGATTATTGTATAAAATATTTCTTTCGTATATTGCTCACTTTCATAATGCCCTATTTCAGCCAATAATATATCGGTATCATGTCCGAAATAGTCATGGTATTTTATCTCGCCGGTGATAAAGACATCTGCACGGTTGCGGATGGCAAGCGGCATTAGGAAAGCGCCGGCGCCGCCACATAATGCAACAGTCTGTATTTCCCGCCCGAGGAGTTTGTTATGTCTGAGACACCCTACTTCGAAGGTTTTCTTTATCCGTTTCAGGAATTCAAGTTCTGTCTCCGGTACTTCCAATTCGCCAATGACACCGGCTCCGGCTTGTGGCCATGAGTTTTGCAAGGGATAAATATCATAGACCGGTTCTTCATATGGATGTGCCGCAAGCAGTGCCTTGACAGTTGCCGCTTTTTTGTAGGCGGGTATGATTGTCTCAATACGTACTTCACGTTCGGTATGCAGCTCCCCTATCGCTCCACAGTATGGGGTGGCACCTTCCCGGGCTCGGAATGTCCCCTCGCCTTCCATGTTATAACTGCACAAATCATAGTTGCCGATATTGCCGCATCCAGCGTCGAACAAGGCTTTCCTCACGTCTTCCGCTTGGGCGGTCGGTACAAATGTGGTCAGCTTTACCAGCGCATTTTCCTTGGCTTCCAGGATACGGACATTCTTCAAACCGATTTTCTCGGCAATCTTGAAGTTCACTCCTCCCGGTGCATTATCCAGGTTAGTGTGCGCAGCATAAACAACGATGTCATTCTTGATGGCTTTCAAGATACAACGTTCCACATAATCCCTGCCCGTGATGGATTTATACCCTTTGAAAATGAGAGGGTGATGTGATATAACCACATTATATCCCAATGCAATGGCTTCATCCAGTACAGCTTCAGTAACGTCAAGACACAACAAAGCCCCTGTTGCTTCCGCATCTGTCAATCCGATTTGCAGGCCGGCATTATCAAATCCGTCTTGCAATGGCAGAGGCGCGAACCGTTCAAGGGCGCTTACTAATTCCTTAATTTTCATTGTGAACAGAAAATTTGGTTGCAAATATAGTAAAAAGCAATGGATTGAGAATGTTTTTTATTCTTTTTATAAAATATCAGTAACAAATTTGAGTAATAGACGGTTTTCTTCCAACAAAAACTCTTATCGAAAAATGTTTTATCACGAAAAAGACTATCTTTGCGAGCGATTATTATAAAACTAAATCTATGAAAACTAAAAAACTATTCGGAATTTTATCGCTCTTGATTATAATTGGTGTGACCTCTTGTAACAGTGATACTCCACAAGACAATGTAGAAAACATTAAAATGAAGGTCTCTTCCGAGATTGGCACTTACCAGCCTTGGGGAAGTGATCATTTCATTGATTGTATGTTGGTAAAGGAGGAAGGTAAAAATGAATATGAAGCGTTGGACTTTTTAGGAATTGCCGGGTTTGATTATAGCAAGGGGTATGAATACACCTTATTGGTGAAAAAAACAACTTTGCTCAACCCTCCCGCCGATGCCAGTAATATTGCATACGAACTGGTCGAGGTGTTATCAAAAGTCGGAGTAGAATATGAATATACAATAGAGGTTGATGGACCCAATCCTTTTATTCTTTCTCCTGATGGAGGAAAATATGAGATTCCTTTTGCATGCAAAAGAAAAAAATATGTAGCAGGCGAGTTTACTGAAGAAGAATATGCTCCTTTAAAAGGATTGAGATATAATATGGGGACCAATTATGGAACCTATACAAGCATTATAAAAGATGGTGATACAGTTGGATTATATAAGTTTGTAATCGAGGGTATTGAGCCTTATAATATGGAAGGAACTCCCTGGTGGTATTATGGTATTTATCCTGCTGATGCAGATTTTTTCTCTGAAACAGAGCCGGAACCTATCTACAAACAATTGTTTGAACAACCGCAAACGGAAGGTGAAGAACATTTTATATATCCGATAATATATGCTTCATCGGGTACGTTTGATTAGTTGGACACATTAATCTCCTTTATTATGAAAACATTACTTGTTTTGTTTCTTTTCCTTTTATCGTTATTGTCTTGTCAGGATACGAACTGTTCCGGTAAAGATGTATCTGAGGATATGGAGGAGCCGGTAGATACTACTCCCAAGGCTACGGCTATCTTTTGGGTAGACAAGGATAAAGATTATCAGGCTAAGAAAAAAGACGGTCCTCTTTCTCTACGCACCGTCAAGGCAAGGGTAGAGATTGATTCGCTGGGAAAAGTTAATCTGCTGGCATATACCAAGCCGCAAAGTCAACGCATCAAAAGTTACCTGCAGTATAGGCTTGAAGAATTCCGTGTAAAGAAAGTGATGTTGGACAGCGGCTTTGTGAAACCGGGCGTACAATATGTGCAGCTACGCTATCTCCCCGGAAAACTGGATGCCCACCACCGTTGAAGTTATTTATGCTCCTTTTTTCCCTTCTTCTCTACCATCACCGGCAGTAGCTTGCCGTAGGCATCGAACGACTTGCGGGAAGCCAGAGAGATTGTAATCATCAGTGACAGCATGGAGGCGGTAAAGGTGATGACCATAATCATCATCTGATATTTGATGGCCACATTCGGGCTGCTGCCACCCAATATCTGGCCAATCATGGTTCCCGGAAAAGCAACCAGCCCCATCACGGATATATTGGCAATCAGCGGACTGAAGGATTTGATGATGGCTTGGCGGATGAAAGGTGCCTGTGCTTCCGCTTTTGTAGCACCATTGCCGAGAAGATACCGGTAAAGCTGTTGTTCCCGTTTCAGTCCACTATAATAGGTGTTGAGGGCTATGACGTTACTGGATAGCATGTTGCCCATCAGTATGCCGAAAATAGGGATGAAATACCGGGCGCTGAATACGTTTTCCACTCTCAGTACTATTCCGATAAAGTACAAGCCTACACATACTACACTGCATAAGAAACCTGCGGATATGGGCAGGAGCAGAATCTTCCTCTTCAATTGTGTTCGTGCCAATGCCGTCTGCGATGCTACAAATATCATGACAATTACCCATAGAAAGTTTATCCACGGGTTATCCCATAAAAAGAGGTAGTTCAAGTATATGCCGATGAAGAACAACTGGACAATCATGCGTGCCGTACCTATCACAGTAGCGCGCAACAGTCCGGTCTTGAACTTCCAGATGTAAAACAGCGGTATTAATAATAGCAATAATCCGATGCCCAGGCTGAGGTATGATATATCTATGGTTCCCAATAGTGTGTATGTTATTTCATGATTATATGTCGGTCACATCCGTTGGCGAATCTTTTGTCATGGGATACGGTCAGTATGGCACTTCCATTTTCTGTCTGCCTGCGGAAGAAAGAGAGTACTTTTCCGCGGAACCGGAGTCGAGAGCGGAAGTCGGTTCATCGACAATGGTCAGTGGTTTGCCAATCATTGAGGCTACGGCTATCATCATCCGTTGGCGTTGGCCTCCGGATATTTCGTTCACCCGTTTGTAATATAACTCTTGTTCCAGACCCAAATCCTCGAAACATGCAAATAAACGGGTTTCAGAAAAGGGTGTACCCCGGTTTGCCTTTAAACCGAAGGGCAATTGTACCATGTCCTTTACCCATTCCAGCGGCAATGCCAGTTCTTGTGGAATCCATGCAGTCTGCTTACGGACAACGTCGACGTTTCCTTTATCCAGCAGAATGCCGTTCAAGACGATGCGTCCTTCTTTTAACGGAGTAAATCCAAGTATGGCATTCAGCAGTGACGACTTTCCGCATCCCGAAGGGCCGGAGATACTGGCTATCTCTCCCCTTTCCAATTGCAGGTTGAAACCCGAGAAAAGTATATCGTTGCCGTAGGCGATACTGGCATTTTCTATTTGCAGCATGGTGTTCCTTTAATCTTTCTGTATCGCAAAGATAGTGCAAAAAAATATTTGTGCTATCTTTGACGCACTAATTAATTCAGGAAAGAAAGACTATGATACAGAATGAACGGGATTGCCGCCACGAACATGTGCTTGACGTGGCAAGGCAAATGCTGACTGCTGCGCGCACGGCACCGAAAGGAAAAGGTATTGATGTGATTGAAGCTGCGCTGGTTACGGGTGAAGACATTAAGAAGCTGTCTGAAAAGATGGTCGCTATGGTTGAAGAGCACGGTATGAAGTTCTTTCTCCGTGATGCGGACAACATTTTGCAGGCTGAATGTGTAATAATAGGTACGCGCGAGCAGAGACGCAAAGGTTTGAATTGCGGACACTGCGGTTTTCCACTTGTGCCGGTCGTCCGGAGGGAGTACCTTGTGCTTTGAATACGGTGGATGTAGGGATAGCTGTAGGTTCGGCTTGTGCCATGGCTGCCGATTTGAGGGTGGATACCCGTGTCATGTTTTCTGCCGGACTTGCCGCTCAGCGTTTGGATTGGCTGAAAGGATGCAAGACTGTCTTTGCCATTCCGGTGAGTGCATCCTCAAGAATCCATTCTTCGACCGGAAACCGAAGGAAGATAAGTGATAATTGACGAGTAGAGGTTTACAATCATAGAGTAGAGGTTTAGAAGTCTGAAGTAGAGGTTTGGCAATTCTAAACCTAAGGTTTATTCTCCCTCTCTCTGCTAACTTAAAAAGTAACGAATTAGAAAAGATAAATAATATGGGATATTTTGTAGGACTGCCGCTGGGTGGTGCCGCAGAGAAGGACTGTCAGGTGCGTTTTGGCAAGAATATGACTTTTCAGGTAGAGACACGTGCTCCCCACTTGCCTGCCGAATGGGCTTTGCAAAGCGGCATACAGCTTACATGGCCCCATGCGGGTACAGACTGGACCTATATGTTGGACGAAGTGCAGGAATGTTTTGTAGCCATTGCCCACGAAATAGCCGCCCGGGAGACATTGCTGATTGTAACCCCAGAACCGGATGAGGTGAAGAAACAGATTCTCGGCAGGGTGAATATGGAAAATGTCCGTTTCCTGAAGTGTGAGACGAATGATACTTGGGCACGCGACCATGGAGCCATCACCCTACTGGATGCTGACGGTGTATCTCTGCTCGACTTTAAGTTCAACGGGTGGGGATTGAAGTTTGCATCCGATAAGGATAATTTGATTACGCGTCGTGCGGTGGAGTCGGAAGTGATGAAAGGAAAGTATGTAAATCGCTTGGGGTTTGTCCTTGAAGGCGGTTCCATCGAAAGTGACGGCATGGGTACGTTGCTCACCACCTCCGAATGCCTGCTTTCGCCTAACCGGAACGGACAGATGAACCGGGTGGAAATTGAGGAATATCTTCGTTCCGTTTTTCACCTGCAACGTGTTCTTTGGCTGGACCACGGTTATTTGGCAGGTGACGATACGGACAGTCATATAGACACGCTGGCCCGTTTCTGCCCTGCCGACACGATAGCCTATGTACAATGCAAGGATGCGGATGATGAGCATTACGAAGAACTGCATCGCATGGAGGAGCAACTGAAGACTTTCCGTACGTTGAAGGGGGAACCTTACCGTTTGCTGGCTTTGCCCATGGCCGATAAGATAGAAGAGGAAGGGGAACGGCTTCCTGCCACTTACGCTAATTTCTTGATTCTGAATGATGCAGTGCTTTACCCCACCTATCGCCAGCCGGAGAATGATGCCCGCGCGGGGGAAGTGTTGCGGGAGGCTTTTCCCGGTTATGAAATTATCGGGATAGATTGCCGTGCTTTGATTAAGCAACACGGCTCTTTGCATTGTGTTACCATGCAATATCCCGTAGGGGTGTTGAAGTAATGTCGATTATACATAGTAAAACAATAAACCATAGAATAAGATGACAAGAAAAATAAAAGTAGGTATTATCCAGCAGGCCAATACCAAGGACCTCAGGACTAATTTAATGAATTTGGCCAAAAGTATAGAGGCATGTGCGGCGCATGGGGCTCAATTGGTTGTTTTGCAGGAGCTGCATAACTCTCTGTATTTCTGTCAGACGGAAAACACGCAGTTGTTCGACTTGGCAGAACCGATTCCCGGTCCTTCTACGGGATTCTATTCAGAGTTGGCTGCTGCCAACGATATTGTGCTGGTCACTTCTCTGTTCGAGAAACGCGCTCCCGGATTGTATCATAACACAGCGGTTGTTTTGAACGTGACGGCAGCATTGCCGGAAATACCGGAAGATGCATATTCCTGATGACCCCGCCTATTATGAGAAATTCTATTTTACTCCCGGTGATATAGGCTTCGAACCTATTCAGACATCTTTGGGCAAATTGGGAGTTTTGGTGTGCTGGGACCAATGGTATCCGGAAGCAGCACGTCTGATGGCGCTGAAGGAGCTGAAATACTAATATATCCTACGGCTATCGGTTGGGAAAGCAGTGATACGGATGATGAAAAGGCGCGTCAGCTCAATGCTTGGATTATCTCCCAGCGTGGACATGCTGTGGCTTGCCGGTTGTTTCAGTGAACGTGTGTGGACATGAGCCGGATCCTTCCATGCAGACCAATGGTATCTTGTTTTGGGAAATAGTTTGTGGCCGGACCGCAAGGCGAGTTCCTGGCCCAAGCAGGAAACGAACGGCCGGAAAATATCGTTGTAGAGGTGGACTTGGAACGCTCGGAAAATGTACGCCGTTGGTGGCCTTTCCTGCGCGACCGCAGAATTGATGCCTATGCCGGATTGACAAAACGATTTCTTGACTGATAACGACGGGGATCTCTGGGGAGAACTAACGGAATGTCACCCGTTTGTTCATCAGGAAATTGACACTTCCGTAGATGAATAATCCCAGGAACTGGGCAAGGTATTCATTGCAGTCCAGTCCCTCCACCAGCCCTATGAGGAAAAGGAATTGCGCTCCGTAAGCCATTCCGAAAGCTATGGAAAAGAGCAGCACTTGTCGCCAAGTGTTGCTCTTTTCTGTAGGAATATCCAGTACTTGCACCAGATGAAGTTGTGTATCTGTGCAAGTATATATGCGGTTACATTGGAGAGCATATAGTTGATGTCCAGTTCGTCCATCATTACCCAAACGGTAACAGCCATAATCAAGGCATTCAGCGTGCCGATTACCGCAAAACGAAAAATGCGTGCAGACTCTTTCACTCTCCTACTCTGTACCTGCTTTTACTCTTTCACTTCAACAATCAGATTCAGTTCGTCCAGCTGCTTCTGGTCAATAACTGAAGGTGCATCCAGCATTACATCGCGTCCACTGTTGTTTTTGGGGAATGCAATGCAGTCGCGGATACTGTCGAGACCTGCGAAGATGCTGACCCAACGGTCCAGACCGTATGCCAGACCACCGTGAGGAGGTGCACCGTATTTGAAGGCATTCATCAGGAAGCCGAACTGCTCCTGAGCCTTCTCCGGAGTGAATCCGAGAATCTCGAACATTTTGGCCTGCAACTGTGCATCGTGGATACGGATGGAACCTCCACCCACTTCAATACCGTTGCACACCATATCGTATGCATCTGCACGGACAGCTGCCGGGTCTGTATCCAGCAAAGGAATATCTTCGTCTTTCGGATGAGTGAACGGGTGGTGCATAGCCATCAGGCGGCCTTCTTCATCGCTCCACTCAAACATCGGGAAGTCAACCACCCAAAGGCAGACGAACTTGTTCTTGTCGCGTAATCCCAGTTGGTTACCCATTTCAAGGCGCAACTCGTTCAGTTGCTTGCGGGTCTTCATGGCATCGTCACCGCTCAGAATCAGAATCAGGTCACCCGGCTTGGCGTTGAAAGCAGCCTTCATCTCCTGCAATACTTCCTGCGCATAGAACTTGTCGACACTTGATTTTACGTTGCCGTCTGCCTCTACGCGCGCGTATACCATACCTTTGGCACCGATTTGCGGTCTTTTCACGAATTCGGTCAGTACATCCAGCTGTTTGCGGGTATAGTGTGCGGCGCCTTCTGCGCAGATACCGCCGATGTAGGCGGCATTGTCGAATACCGGGAATCCGTGTCCCTTCATGATGTCCATCAGTTCCACGAACTTCATGCCGAAACGGAGGTCGGGCTTGTCGCTGCCGTAATATTTCATGGCGTCTGCCCATGGCATGCGCATGAACGGCTCGTTCATCTCTACGCCACGGATTTCCTTGAACAGATATTTGGCCATGCCTTCGAAGAGGTTGATGACGTCATCCTGCTCCACAAAAGACATTTCGCAGTCAATCTGTGTGAATTCCGGCTGGCGGTCGGCACGCAGGTCTTCGTCACGGAAGCATTTGGCTATCTGGAAGTAACGGTCGAAACCGGAAACCATCAACAACTGTTTCAGTGTCTGCGGGCTTTGAGGTAAGGCATAGAATTGTCCCGGGTTCATGCGTGAAGGAACGACGAAATCGCGTGCACCTTCGGGTGTGGAGCCTACCAGAATCGGAGTTTCCACTTCGATGAATCCCTGGCTGTCCAGGTATTTGCGTACTTCAATTGTCATTTTATGGCGAAGCTCCAGATTGCTGCGTACATTGGCACGGCGCAGGTCTAGATAACGGTACTTCATGCGGATATCGTCGCCACCGTCCGTATTTTCCTCGATGGTGAAGGGAGGGGTCAGCGATGAGTTCAGAACATCCAGTTCCGATACGATGATTTCAATGTCTCCCGTCGGGATATGCTGGTTTTTACTGAAACGTTCGTTTACGGTACCTTTAACCTGGATTACGAATTCACGGCCCAAGCGGTTGGCACGCTCGCAAAGTTCGGCATTCACCTCTTCGTTGAACACTAATTGGGTAATTCCGTAACGGTCGCGGAGGTCAATGAAAGTCATGCCTCCCATCTTACGGCTGCGCTGTACCCAACCTGCCAGCGTCACTTGCTTGTTAACATCGGAGATACGGAGTTCTCCGCAGGTGTGTGATCTATACATCTTTTTATTTACTGTTTGACGATTTACTTATTTACTATTTTGGCTTTGCAAAAATACATAAAACATATTATATGGCGCATCAAAAGGGGAAAGTTATTTTCAGAAACTCCTTTAGTACCTTTTTTACAACATTACATTTTTGTCAGTTTCTTGAATTGCCTTTTGCCTTTATCCAGTATCATCTTGTTTTTATGGGCGATGTCTTCCACAAAAGCATCATTAATTTGTTTCAGTCCGTTGATATAGTCTTGTGCCCGCTGCAAGACATTCGAAGTGTCTTTTTCCGCATCCCGGGGAACAATGACCTGCAGTCCTTTCTTCATAATCTTTACATCTACATTCTCTCCCATCATCATCGGGTCGCCGTCAAAGTGGACTACCCCCGGTTTAGAACGGTGAATACGGAGTGTCTGGCAACGGAACGTCTTAATCCGGCTGTTCTGGTCAATGGTCTTGTTGAAGAGCTGGAAAGAGAGCGACGGTACATCGAGCACAGTGAACGGCTCGAGTATGGTGACGTCCAGCAGTCCGTCGTTCAAGGTGGCTTGTGGGGCAATATACGCATTGTTTCCATATTGCGATGCGTTTCCGCAGGCTATTAGGAACGCCTTGTATCGCAGGGTGCTGCCGTCCATTTCCAGTTCATAGGTTTCCGGACGGTACTTCAGGCTTTCGAGCAGAGTCTTTTCCAGATAAGTGAGTGGTCCTCTCCTTCCCGCCTTGGAGAATTGCAGGCTTACAAATGCGTCGAATCCCACGCCGCAGGTGCAGAAGAAAGGCACATCGTTGATTTTTCCGTAGTCAATGATGTCTATCAGTCCGTCATTGATGATGTCGATGGCCTTTTTCGGCTCCATCGGAATCTGCAGATGGCGGGCAAGTCCGTTGCCGGAACCGCAGGGAATGATGCCCAAAGCGGTTTTTGTATGTACCAGTGAGCGAGCTATCTCATTGATGGTGCCGTCTCCTCCTATGGCGATGACGGCATGTGCATCTTCTTGTGCCTTCTGTGCCGCTATCTCTACGGCATGGCCTGCCCGTTCGGTATAAATCACTTCTTGTGCATACCTTTCCTTATCCAGCTTTTCATCGAGCCACTTCAGTATCTGCTCCTTACTCTGAGTGCCGGATATGGGGTTTATGATGAATGCTATTTTCTTCTTGTTTTCGTTCATGCAAGGGTTGTTGCTATGCAGGTTTTCCAACTGGCAAAAGTAATATAAATATCTGAAAAATTAACCACATAATTCTTTTTAAAATAAGTATAAGTAGTTTTTTTAATGTAAATAGAACATATACCGACATATTTTGCTATCTTTGCCCCCTGTTTTTTAAGACTTGTATTTAATAGAATTAAATATTCATTATATAAAAGATATTTCATGGGTTTACTACAAGACAAATTTGCGAAATACGACCTGCCGCAGCAGTTTATGGCAAAAGGCGTATATCCTTATTTCCGCACAATTAACAGCCATCAGGATACAGAGGTAATGATGGATGGTAAAAAGGTTCTGATGTTCGGCTCTAATGCATATATGGGACTGACATATGACAAGCGTATCATTGATGCCTCGATAGCTGCCACAGAAAAATATGGCACCGGTTGTGCAGGTTCCCGCTTTCTGAACGGAACACTCGATATACATGTTGAACTGGAGAAGGAATTGGCTGAATTCGTAGGAAAAGATGAAGCACTCTGTTTTTCTACCGGATTTACTGTAAACGAAGGTATTATTCCTGCCGTTGTAGGCCGTGGGGATTATATTATTTGTGATGACCGTGATCACGCTTCCATTGTAGATGGCCGCCGTCTTGCATTTGCCACTCAGTTGAAGTACAAGCATAACGATATGGAGGCTTTGGAAAAAGAACTCCAGAAATGCGAACTGGATGCTGTAAAGCTGATTGTTGTGGATGGAGTATTTTCCATGGAAGGTGACTTGGCCAATCTGCCCGAAATTGTCCGCCTGAAGAAGAAATACAACGCCAGCATTTACGTGGACGAAGCTCACGGCTTGGGTGTATTCGGAAAACAAGGCCGTGGTGTGTGCGACCATTTCGGTGTTACCGAAGATGTAGACCTGATTATGGGTACATTCAGCAAGTCATTGGCTTCCATCGGTGGTTTTGTTGCTGGAGACAAGGCGGTAATCAATTGGCTGCGCCACAATGCCCGTTCCTATATATTCCAGGCAAGTAGCACACCTGCTGCTACGGCTGCAGCCCGCGAGGCGCTTCACATCATCAAGTCCGAACCTGAACGCATCCAACGTCTGTGGGACATCACTAACTATGCCTTGAAGAAGTTCCGCGATGCAGGCTTCGAAATCGGTGAGACAGAATCTCCTATCATTCCTCTCTATGTGCGTGATACAGAGAAGACATTTATAGTAACGAAGCTGGCTTTTGACGAAGGTATCTTCATCAACCCCGTTATTCCACCTGCATGTGCTCCACAAGATACACTGGTGCGTGTAGCGTTGATGGCTACCCATACGGTCGAACAAGTGGATTATGCTGTAGAAAAATTGACTAAATGTTTCAAGGAATTGGGTATCATCAAGTAAACTTGATTTAAACAGATATTCGGAAAACCGTTTAATAATGATTAGGCGGTTTTTTTTATAGACAAAGCGAAGTAGGATTAAAATTAAATCGTAAAGTACATGAAAAGAACTTCTTCATCATTACTGCTGTAGTATGTGGAATGAGTTGTACCACCACTGCCTATGCGCAGTTCAAAATCGGTGGAAAGAAAATCAATGTGAACAAAGTTGTCCAAGCTGGTACAGATGCCGTCAAGGCCATTTCATTGTCCGATGCTGACATTGCAGCGATGAGCAAGGAATATATGGAATGGATGGATACGCACAATCCGCTGACAAAGCCCGATACGGATTACGGCAAGCGCCTGGAGAAGCTGACCGGAAATATCAAGGAAGTGGACGGCTTGAAGGTGAACTTCGGTGTTTATGAAGTAATAGATGTGAATGCCTTTGCGTGCGGTGATGGTAGTGTACGCATCTGTGCCGGACTGATGGACATCATGACGGATGATGAAGTGATGGCAGTTGTCGGCCACGAGATAGGTCACGTCATCCATACGGATTCCAAAGATGCGATGAAGAATGCTTACCTTCGTTCGGCTGTGAAGAATGCTGCCGGTGCGGCAAGTTCTACGGTATCCAAATTGAGTGATTCTGAACTGGGTGCCATGGCCGAGGCATTGGCAGGTGCTCAATACTCCCAGAAGCAGGAGACGGAAGCGGATGATTACGGCTTTGAATTCTGCATCAAGAATAATCTCGATCCGTATGCCATGTACAATGCTTTGAACAAATTGCTTGAACTTTCAGCGGAGGCACCGAAGGAATCCAAGTTCCAGAAGATGTTCTCTTCTCATCCGGATACAGCCAAGCGCGTGGCACGTGCCAAGGAGAAAGCGGATGAATATATGAAGGATAAGAAATAACTATCCGTTGCTTACTATGATGAAGTGGGATCAGAGGTTTCTCTGAATCCCACTTTTTTTGTGCCGAGACTATGATATGGGCTTCTGAGGAAGCTAATGGGATAGTTCGTTAGTTCACAGTGCTGAACACTTTGTTTTAGCTATAGAAAACAAAGTGTTTTCATTATCGAAACAAACTGTTCTTTTAAGGGAAACGAAGTGTTCTCTTTAATGAAACACACTGTTCGGTTAAGGGAAACACTTTGTTCTGTTTGGTAAAACTTCTTTTATTTACTTATTTGCTTTTAAATTAGAATAATTTTAGTATGTTTGCCACATTATTTATGAAAAACATGACTTTTGTATGAAAAAACAAGACTTCCTCTTTATTTTTGTTCTGGTGATAATATTCCTGCCATTCTTTGTGAGTGAATCCATCTACAATTGGTATAAGTCTTTCAACGCTGCACATGGCATGGTAATGAGTTTCGTTAAATTCGGAATTCTTGCTACACTGGGTGAGATGCTGGGACTTCGTATCAGTGCCGGAGTCTATAACCGAAAAGGATTTGGCGTACTGCCGCGTGCCGTAGTGTGGGGACTGCTGGGAATGGGTATCAATGCGGCCATGATAATCTTCTCCAAAGGTGTGCCGCAATTTATGGAATATATGGGAATGGCAAATGCCGCCGCCATTATAAACGGAGAATTCTGCCTGGACAAATTATGGATAGCCCTCGCCATTTCAGTTGCTATGAATACCATTTTCGCTCCGGTATTCATGACATTCCATAAGATTACGGATACGCATATCCTGGATTGTGGCGGTTCGCCTCGCAGCCTCCTCACTCCTATCCCGATGACCCGCATCATTACGCATCTGAATTGGGATGCACAATGGAATTTTGTCTTCAAGAAAACAATTCCTTTCTTCTGGTATCCGGCACACACCATCACATTCCTCCTGCCGGGAGAAATGCGGGTGCTGTTTGCAGCGATATTGGGTGTGGTGCTCGGGGTATTGCTGGCTATTGCGGCTCGGATGAAATAATCCGGCCTATATATTCTCGAATGATTTCAAGCAAGTCTTGCGGATAAGGTATAAAGAACTTCTCTATCATTTTCGGATACTGAGGTACAAAGGGGTTGGGTATCATTGTGACAAGGGTATCCAATTCTGCCTTCCGTTGCTCTTCAGTCTCTGAGACGGCGTAGCGGATAGTCCACCAGAACAAGAAAGTCTGGTTAAGATACCCTTTGGGGGTGATGACTTGCAGTTGCTTGTAGCGCTCGGACTGTAACATGATTTTAATTCTTTTCTCCTGCTCTTTCTCACTGATGGAACATAGAATGTCATACCATTCATCAAACTCCTGACGCAAGCAGGCGACAAATGCCCATTCGGCAATTCTATATTTGGCAAATTCTGGAATCTTCTTTAGAAGTACGAAGATATGTCCTATATTCAATTCGCCTTTATATAAACCTTTGACTTTTGTATAGTCTTCAATGGAAGTGATTGTGTGTAAAAGGGAGTAATATATTTCCGGACTCATCGGCACATGGTGTTCATCGATGAATTTCAGAGTATTCTGAAGCACCAGTTTTTTGTTTGTTCTGTTGTTGGCCATGCGGCTGATGACATTGTTCCAGTAGATTTGTGTGCGTGCAATGGAAATATGTAAATCATCTTCCATCTCTTTTATACGGCTTTCGGCTTCTTCGAAGGTCATGCCGCGTTCCCGCATTTGATAGCATATGTCCTTCATAATTGGATAATGTTCGACAAATAGGTAGGGTTTGGGAATGACGGCTCCTAACTTTTTCAACATACAATATGAATCGTAATTGATAAAAACCTTTTTATTGATTGCTTGCTCTTGCAGCCGTTGGGCGTTTTCCTTATCATTCTGACGGAGCAATGCCTTCATGCAACAGAAGATAATTCCTCCATCATATACGCCCACGTCCAGCAGACAATACACATATTCCAGAATAGTGCTTTCTTTAATTTTCCACCCTTCCGATGTATAAATGGGAAAAGGCTGCGGAACGTTGTCTTGTGCTCTTCCGGCATAGTATCGCTGGATAAGCATTTGCTTCAATACATCCTTTGGCGCATCCAGGCTTTTCATTATTTCCTCATTTATAATCAGTTGTATTTCTTCCGGAGGAAGTGAATCTTGGGTGTGGTTGGTCAGGTGATAGAGTAAATGTTTATGTGTATAACTGTTCTGTTGTACGGTGTATTTTTCGGACATCCGCTTTATCATGTCCACTTTTTGTTCATAATAGGGATATATGAACCGGTTATTGATAATGATATTCAAGATATTGGCATCAGGATGATTGAGCAGTGACTTGTCCAGCCGGTTCTCGAAGAAATCCCTTGCGACTCCTCCTTCTTCCGGAGTCTTTACCTTATTGAACATTTCGGAGACAACGTAGGGCGAATGATTCAAAATCTGTTGTTCTTCCGGAGTAATACAATCGGGAGTTTCTCCGAACAGTGCCTGATACGCCTCTTCATAATTTGATATTTTCAGAATGAATTGTACGATTGTTCTTATATTTCGAGATTCATCGCCGTTTTGGGGACGATGTCTCTTCATATGTGCCTTGATTTCCTTTAGGGTCATGCGTTGGTATAGGATACCTTGTGTGTGCTGGCTCGGGTAATCCAGTAAAGACTGGTCTGCTTCCAGTAAATGGTATTTATGGAACAGTTCCTCGCATTCCTTAATCCCGCTATAAGTGGAGGTCGTATCCAATAAGTCGTTCAGGTAGATTTCACCCACTTTCAGTTTGGTCTTGTTTTCTTCTTCTTGCTGCTCCAGCCTTTCCATAAAAGTGTTGAAGATTCCTTTGGCCTGCTCAAAATTTTTAGCCTTTTGGAGCATAAAGTTCAATGAGTAGCCATCACAGTTATTCCCCATACGGTTCCATAAATCATAGGCATAAGAGGACGGTATGTTTTCGAGTGCTCCATTCAACACTTCGGTCTTGTTCAGGAACATACTGGTATCCTCTTTTTTGTCGACAGACAGTTCTGTCAGTTCGTTGAAGAATGCAACCAGCTCTTCCGGCTGGCTGAATCTTTTGAAAACTTCCAGCCAGGTGTAGGGAGCAATAAAGTTGAAGAAAAAGACTGCATCGTCGTGGGGAACTACCCCTTTATCATTCTTCTGCAAGAAGTTCTTGATGTCGTGTATGTCAGCCAGAGTCTGTGCTTTATGCATAAGCTGCCTGGCGAAATTACGTATTCTTTTCTCTTTCAGTTCTGTCAGATAAGTCTCATTGTTGCTTTCCTGTCCATGGGCGCTCTCTGCAGAATCGGAGAAGAAATCATCTATGTCGTCATCATCGGCACTTGGGGAAGCTTCGTATATAAAGGAAGCGTTGAGGTATATTTCTTTGGCTTCGTCCATGTCGAGGAACCGTACCAATTCTGTCTGAAATTCAATATACGAGTTTTCTATATACTTGTCTTGCATTTGCCCTTGTTCATTGAGCAAATCCTTGTGTACAATGTCCTTATCTTGTTGTGTCTGCAGTCTGGGTAAGAGCCACCGCAGCACATTCAGTTCTCTCCTATTATATTTTTTTGTTAATTTCCAAATATGGATGGCCTCTGCATTGGTAGGAGCAAAATTGGCTATATTGCCAATATAGGCGTCCACCCAATCAATGGAAACGCCTTCCGGGTTTGTTCCCAGTTCCTTACTTGTATATAGCGTTTGTTCGTTTTTATAAATGCGGCTTACAACATCATTGATGATATACTGTTGGAGTTCGGGGGCATTTACCGAACAGTTTTCACCGATGCAGGATCTTGGTTGTATTTTTGAAAAAGTTCGGTCTGTCTTTGTAGTAGATATAGCGGAATATGCCCTTTATGGCTTTCTTTTCAGTTGCCAGTAGGTCATCGGACGGTTCACTGCTATAGTACTGGAAAACCTGGGTTACTATGATGTCTTCAACTTCAAATGTGTCCTTTTCAATGTCCTGATAATAAATCAAATCATCTACTTTGCCTGCCAATTCACAGATGGTGCTTCTGTCGGCCTTTTCGTAACTGTTCTCATAGGTGAATTTGAGGAAATCGAGCAATAGGTCTATTTTATTGCGGCTTCTCTTTTTCCACATCCACAAACATTTTATGGCGTGGCAGAGTTGTCGAAGCATGGATTTCTGCAGGTTGCTTAAATTGCTGTTCTGGAACTGGTTGTTATATCTGGTCTTGATTCTGTCTATGTCGAAAAACAAGGAACCGATAGTCATGCCGGCTTCGGGTCGGAGTTTAAGATAGCCGTATGTCCTGAGCTCGCGGGCATATTCATTTATTTTTTTGAAGGATAAAGGTTTGATGCCCACTTCGACTATGGCCGGAGGAACCATTTCATTGAAAGTAAGCATGGATTTCACTTCCTTGAAGCTATAGCTTGTAGTGGCAATAACCTTGAAGTCCGGATTGCCGATGTGAAGGATTTCCGATAACTTGCGAAGTAATTCTCTGTCAATGGGTATCGGCTTTTCATTCTCTTCTTTCCAAAACAACAGCTGCAAATCGTCCAGTAGAAGAATTTTTTTGCCATGCTGGAATTGGGATACAGAAAGCCGTTCTAACTGTTCTTTGGTCGTATCGGCATTCAAAATGACCACATAATATTCCTGAGGGAGCTTTTTCAGCATTCGGCAAACGGCAATAGTCTTTCCCGAAGTGGATTGACCGGTGACGATGATTGTCTTGTTTGTGCTGTCAAACTCCTCTTTAAGTTTGTTGTCTACTTCCGGACGGATAAAATAGTAGTCCAGGTTGCCTCTGCGACGGTTGGCTTGGCTGTTGGGAATAATTTTATCATACTCCATCTTATGGCAAGAGATTGCGCAAAAGGGATTATTGAGAAAACTTTCACGATCCTTGACCAACGCGTCCCTTAGCTGCTCCAGCGTATTGCACTGCTTCTCATACCGCTCGATAACGGTATCGTCGTCCAGGTGCTTTTGCATGTATTCCGCATAGAAGTCTTTCCATAAAGTAGTGTTTGTCCAGTCTTCCTGGGTGTATTCCAATGTCGGATTCTGATAGAAATAGATATGTTTGTTGGATGCATTTTCGATGGCAACATTAAACTCTCCGATGGTCTTGGAGCGTATCCAGTTTCCGGCGAAGAAGATGATGACGTCACATTGCCTTATCTCTGAATTTATGATTTCCTGCGTATCGCCTTTAGCTAAATCGTTGTCTCCATTTTTTTCGTGCCGGTGCACTACAATATTGAGTTCGCTGTTGTTTCTTTCCGTCAGGACTTTTTCCATTAAATCCCTTTCTTTCTGAAAACTCAGCGAAGAGGCTCCTATAATAGTGAATTTATTCCCTTTTGTGTTTTTGAAAGTAGCGCCTATGGCATTCTTCCCTCCCAGCTTCTTCTTCCAAAAAGAACGGGTGATGACAACATCCCTCGGGCGGACTATTCTTCCGCTTCCGGCAATCACCCTATATGGAAAGATTTTGAAGAAGGTGCTGTCTACAGAAAAAGCGTTCGCTGCAATTTCTTGTTCACCGAACAGAGCGGGCATATCCGATATTTGATAAATCACCGTAAATTGTTCTACGGCAGGATCCTTTTCCAATCCCGACCGGTAGCCTCCCAAGAAGTTTTCACCACTGCTGGTAGAGGTTTTTATCAGGCAAATGCGTTTATATTCGGGAAAGCATTGGTTCACTGTATTTTCTTGGTGGATATATCGGGCTACGGTGAGTACGCAAGCCAAACTGCACGCCAGTCCCAATACATTGATAAGGGTGTATGCTTTGAATTTCAGCAATGCATTGATGGCTAAGATTATTTGTCTCATAGTGCGTAGTTTTATTTCATTATCAATTCTTCCGCCTCGCCAAAGGTATCATATCCCGTTGTAATTACCCAATCTCCGGGCTGCAAACCTTCCGTAATCTCGTATTGTTGCGGATTTTGGCGACCGATGCCAAGCGGCACGCGCACGGCTTTTGTCTTTGCGGCGTTCAGTTTGTAAATCCATTGTCCTCCGGTACTCTGGTAGAAGTTGCCGCGCGGAATGACGAGCGCCTCCTCCGGCTGGCCGAGTTCTATCTGTACCCGGAAGCTTTTGCCTACACGTACGTTGTCGGGCATGTCACCGGTGAAGACGAGGTCTACGTCGAACGTGCGGTCTTTGACTTCGGGAACCACTTTCGTGATGCGCAACGGGTATTTTCTTCCCTGATAATTGATGGTGGCAGGCAATCCGGTGATAATGCGGTCGATGTAGTATTCGCTCAGGGAAGTATGCACTTTATATTGGTCCAGCACCTTGATTTCCGCAATGCTTTCACCGGAAGCGACCTGCTGTCCCGGAGTCACCTTGACAAAACTGAGCTGGCCGGCGACGGGAGCTTTCACCACCAGGTTGCCGAGCCGTTCGCAGGCGCGTTCATACTTCTTCCGTTCCCGTTCGCGGTCGTTCCTGATGAGGTCTTTGCGGATGACGGTGACGGCAGAGTCATGACGGAGGCTTTCCCTTTGAAGATGGGCATTTTTCACTTTATAGTTGTATTCGTCCTCGGAAACTTCGAGCTGCGCCTTGCTCTTGATGCCCATGCGGTACTCCTCCTTGTCAAGGGCAAAACTCTTGCGCAGGCGGTTGAGGTCATAATCGGTCTGCAGGGCTTGTTGTTGCAGGTTCAGGCTTTTCTGCTCCATTTCAATTTCTTTTTCGCGGTAGGTGATAAGCTGCTTTTCCCAGTCGTCGCGCTGGTCTTCGATACTGCGCAGCAGGTCGGGTTTTCCATGACGAGGATGGTATCTCCTTGCCGGAGCAGGCTCCTCCTCTCCTATGATGCGTTCCACGCTTCCGGCTTCACGTGCATTGACCTTGATGGTAAGGATGGGCTGAATCACTCCCTCCACATCTACATATTCCATAAATTTGCCGTTCTTGACTTCGGCTATCTGTATGTTGTCCTGCTCGATACGCAGTTTGCTGGGACCCAGCGAAAGGGTGACTACATAAATCAGGAAGGCAAGGAAGGCAACGCCTCCGCCAGATAGTAGCGGTAACGGATGTACCAGGGTTTCTTTTCAAGTTTTATATCCATAATGCAATATTTTATATACTCTTTTTTACTTTTCAGATACCCCTTCAGAAGTACTTCTGAATAAGGGTTCCGAGTTTTACTAAAACTTTACCGGAGATTTAGTAAATCGTCACCGGAGTTTTAGTAAATCTCCGGCCAGTTTTACTAAAACTATTCCACGATTCTATTACTGTATAGATTCTTCATTAGTAACCCTTTCCAAGTCTTCTGCCAGTGGCCTCTCTTTTCAAAGTCATATAGCGTGATGCTTCTCAGTGCATAGTACAAACTCAATAGTTGTACAAAGCCGTTATATAGCTTCTCCGGGCCGTATCTTTTTCCGTGATGGATGCATTGAGGTCGAGTACCGAGGACTTGCCGAGCAGATAGAGTTTTCGGGCTACTTCGGCGCGTCGTTGGGCTGTATGGTCCGTGCGGGCGGCTATGTTTACCCGTTGCGCCTGCAGGTTGAATTGCTTTACGAGTTTCCGTACGTTCAAGTCGAAATCCGTCTTGTCTTGCTCTACCTGCGTGTAGACAAGGTCTCGGTTAGAACGGGCCACGCGTACTTGTCCCCTTCCGCGCCCCCAGTCCAGGATTGGGAGGGTAATGCCCAAGCTGACGTACTGCTGGTCCAGTGGATTCCGGTAGGCATCTTTCAGCTTGTCGGCAGTTTGTGTCAAGCCGAAGCGCAGGTAGATGTCTGCCTTCAGTCCGGCATTGGCCTTGGCGCGCGACACGGCACTCTCGCTTTCCACCTTGCGGCGTAGCATGTTCTGTATCTCCGGACTGTTTTCGTTGGCAAGCATCAGCGCGGCATCCAGGTCGATGTGCAGGTCGGGCACGCGGTTGTCTATTCTCACCTTTATAAGGAGGTCTTCTTGGATGCCGAGGTAGGAACGGAGTTCCTGCATGCAGTTTTCCACTTCGATGCGGGCATTCATGCAGTTGGTTTCTTCGGTCAGTTTGTTGAGTTCGAGCTGCAACATTTCGTTTTCGCTGATGGTGCCGATGTTATATCGTCCTTGCGCATATATATATAAGGTGTCGGCATTGGCGTAGTTGGCGTTGGCTATTTCGTAGTTGCTTTGTGCTTTGGCCAGGTTGAAGAACTTCTCTGTGGCATTGGCGGCAACAAGCTCAAGGGTTTCTACGTAGGTTTTCTTGGCTTCGCGATAACGGATAGGTTCGATGCGCCGGTCCCACTTCAGGCTGTTGTAGCCAAACAAGGACTGGCTGTATCCGATGTTGACGGGTGAAGTCTGCCAGGAATAGGTGTCACTGCTGAAAAGGTCGAGGCGCTGCGCAGCCGTTTCAATGAAAAAGGTTCCTCCGGTCCACGGCACGTTTTGTGTCAGGCTCAGTGTTAGGTCAGTGCTCAGCAGGTTCTGCTCTATGAACTTGACGTTGCCATCGCTTTGGGTCACTTTGTTGATAGCACGGTCCAGATAGGATTGGAAGTAAGCTTGAGCGTCGGCAGGTAGTTGGCACAGTAGTATTTGTAGTTCCAATAAGCGGAACGGAAGCTATGGCGGGCATTTTGGGCGTCGGGCGACTGCTGGCGGGCCTGCTCGATGGTTTCTTCCAAAGTCAGCTCCAACGTGTGCTCTTGGGCAACGGCACTCGACGTCAGACTGAATGTAATAAGCAATAAAAATATATTCCGGTGCATAGTTGTTTTCTTTACTCTATAAAGTTCAAATTCTATGCCATAAGTATAAGTTGTTGTATTATAAGTGTTTGTTGTGGTTCGAAGCTTTCCAAACGTGTGCAGTTGCGCACAAAAATAGTGCGATAATGCACGCACAACACATGGATATTATACTTATCTTTGCCCGTACAAGAGATGTGGGATTGTGTAGGCCTTGCCTGCACGAAAAGAAAACAGATATGGAGCAGTTTGGTAAAATATTGATTGTAGATGATAACGAGGATGTGCTTTTTGCACTGAACCTTCTTCTCGAACCCTACGCCGAGAAGATAAAGGTGGCGGTGACCCCCGACCGCATCGAGCATTTTATGACCACTTTCCGTCCGGACATTATTCTGCTGGATATGAATTTCAGCCGTGATGCCATCAGTGGTCAGGAAGGTTTCGACAGCTTGAAGCAGATTCTGAGTATCGACCCGCAAGCAGTGGTCATCTTCATGACTGCCTACGCGGATACGGACAAGGCAGTGCGTGCCATCAAAGCGGGGGCTACGGATTTCATTCCCAAGCCGTGGGAGAAGGAAAAATTGTTGGCGACCCTTTCTTCGGGCATGAAGTTGCGCCGTTCGCGCACCGAGATAAATCTGCTGAAAGAGCAGGTGGAAGTACTGAGCAATGCCACAACGGGAGGCTCCGAAGAGATTATTATCGGTGATTCTCCCGTCATGCAGCAAGTTTTCTCTACTGTGGAGAAGTTGCGCGATGCGGATGCCAACATTCTTATATTAGGTGAGAATGGAACTGGAAAGGATGTGATTGCCCGTATGCTTTACCGCAATTCTCCCCGCTATGGAAAGCCGTTTGTCACGATAGACCTCGGCAGTATCCCCGAACAGTTGTTCGAAAGCGAGTTGTTCGGCTACGAGAAAGGCGCCTTCACCGATGCACGGAAAGCGAAAGCTGGACGTATGGAAGTGGCAACCGGCGGTACGCTTTTTCTGGACGAGATAGGTAACCTTTCCCTGCCCATGCAGGCCAAATTGCTGACTGCCATCGAAAAGCGTTGTATCAGTCGTTTGGGAAGTACGCAGGCTACGCCCATTGATGTGCGGCTCATCTGCGCCACCAATGCAGACATCCGTCGGCTGGTGGACGAAGGAGACTTCCGCCAAGACCTGCTGTATCGCATCAACACCATCGAGTTGCATATTCCACCTCTGCGGGAACGCGGAAACGACATCCTCCTGCTGGCAGAGTATTTCCTGCAACGGTATGCCCGCAAATATCAGAAAGAGATGCGCGGGCTGACCCGGGAGGCGAAAAACAAGTTGTTGAAATATGCCTGGCCGGGTAATGTACGTGAGTTGCAGCATACAGTGGAACGTGCTGTCATATTGGGAGACGGTTCTCTGCTTCGTCCGGAGAACTTTATGTTCCAAGCTTCTGTTTCCCGTCAGAAGAAGGAAGAAGAAGTCCTCAACTTGGAGCAATTGGAACGGCAGGCTGTGGAACGTGCCATGCGGCTCAGTGAAGGAAATGTGACCCGTGCCGCCGAATACTTGGGCATTACTCGCTTCGCCTTGTACCGGAAACTTGAAAAACTGGGCTTATGAAACGATATTCATTGATTGTGGCACTGCACATCATCGGCATAGCCTTCCTTTCGGTCGGCGTTTATCTGCTGGTGGATGCCGGACTGTGGTTCAGTGCACTGATGGCTTTTTTGATATTGCTGGCGATTGCCGTTCATCTGTACCGCCTGCAGATGATGCAGGTGCGCATGATGCGCCATCTGGCAGAGAGCCTGCGCTATGACGACATGATGCTGTCGTTCCGTTCTCCCTACAAGAACCGGTCTATGGAGGATATGGTGGACGAGCTTTCCGAAGCGATGAGGAATTTCCGTACCCGCGTGCTGGAACGCAATGAGATGGAAGCGTGGCAAAGCTGATACGTGTGCTGACGCACGAAATAATGAATTCAATCACTCCCATCATCTCCCTCTCCGAAACCTTGAGCGAGCGGGAAATGTCGGAAAAGAACTATCCCGTCATGCGGCAGGAATGCAGACTATCCACCGCCGTAGTAAGGGGTTGTTGGAGTTTGTGGAGAATTACCGGAAGCTGACAAGACTTCCCCCCCGTCCGTCGTCCGGTTGCCGTCCGCGAGCTGTTGCAGGATTTGCAGAAGCTGTTTTCGGAAGAGTATATCCGGATAGAGCTTCCGGAGACCGACCGCATACTCCAGATAGACCGGACACAGATAGAACAAGTACTGATTAATCTGATTAAAAATGCCAAAGAGGCATGTAGCAGGAAAGAGCATCCCCGGATAGAAGTGAAGATGCTACCCGCCCTCTCGTGGCAATGCCTAATCACTGTCAATGACAATGGTGAAGGCATTCTGCCGGAAGTGCAAGATAAGATTTTTGTACCGTTCTTCACCACCAAGCCTTCCGGTTCGGGCATCGGGCTCAGTTTATGTAAACAAGTGATGAACCGGCATGGAGGGAATATCACGGTGCAGTCTACTGTGGGAAAAGGGAGTTGCTTTACGCTGCTATTTGGATAAGTGGGAAAGAGGGTATATACAAAAATAAGCTACTGAAAAATCAGTAGCTTATTAATTTCTGTCGGGGTAGCGGGATTCGAACCCACGACCCCCTGCTCCCAAAGCAGGTGCGCTAACCGGACTGCGCTACACCCCGAATACTTTACTTCTGAAAAGCGAGTGCAAAGGTAAAAACAATTCTGATACCAACCAAACATTTAGGCAAGTTTTATGCAATTAAAATTACATTTTCAGATAGAAATCTTTCGTTAAAGCTACATATTCAGGGGTAAACTCATTGTGATTCACCTCAATACAGAGTTTCTCTTCTCTACACTCTTTTGCTTCAAAACCAAAGTTCAGCAATACCCGTCTGCACGGTTTTCCGGGCTTGGTGAAGACTTGCACACGATGCAATGGAAACAACTTATGGTTCCAAGCTGTATCCACAACCGTTTTTTCAGCTTCCGCTGGAATAATGATGCTTACGACTCCTTGCTCTTCAAGCAAAGATGCCGAACGACGAAACAGTAAATCGTAATTCAAATTGCCCGCATGCCGTGCTGTGCACCTTTGTTCGTCAGGACATTTCAACGCATCTATAAAATAGGGAGGATTGGAAACGATGAGGTCAAATCTGTTTTCCGGCTGATAATCTCGGAAATCATGACATATGATCTCTACTCTATCGGCCCATGGAGAGTGAGATACATTTTCTGTGGCTTGTCCGGCTGCAGCCGCATCTATCTCGATTGCAGTAATCCGGGCATGCGGATTCCTTTGCGCTAACTGTAAGGCTATTAATCCGGTACCGGTTCCAACGTCCAGTATACGCTTTGCTTTGTCTGCGGGGCCCATGCCCCAAGTAGTACACCATCTGTGCCGACCTTCATGGCGCATTTATCATGAAATATGGTAAATTGTTTAAACTTAAAAGATGATTTTGGCATGTTTATCTTCTTTAATTGGGCTCAAAATAATCAAAGCCTGCATATTTGTCATAAAATTGGCACTGTTTTTGTCTTTTAAAGGGTGAAGAACGTTTATTTATGAAGAAATAGCTTAACTTTGCAGGCGCTTTATTGGCCTGCCAATATGACATAAACTAAAAAGAAAGAAATGAAGAAAAGAAATTACCTGAGTGATGTCGAAGATAGAAGCGGAAACGCTTTCTCTGTAATTGCTGATTTTGAGGGGAATGAAGAACAATTGATGGACATTGAGGTAGAAGAGGTTTTACCGATATTGCCTCTCCGAAATATGGTATTGTTCCCTGGGGTGTTTATGCCGGTATCTGTAGGAAGAAAATCTTCCCTCAAATTGGTGCGTGAAGCAGAAAAGAAAAATTCTTATATAGCTGTTGTATGCCAAAAGGTGGCTGAAACAGAGACACCTCTGTTTGAGGATTTACATACCATCGGTACAGTTGCCAAGATAGTACGTGTGCTTGAAATGCCAGACCAGACAACTACAGTCATTCTGCAAGGCTCCAAACGTATGGAACTGAAGGAGATTACGGATACGACTCCTTATCTGAAGGGACGGATAGCTACGCTGAATGAAGAACTTCCGGAGAAGAATGACAAGGAATTCCATGCATTGGTAGAGGCGTGTAAAGACTTGACAGTACGCTACATCAAGTCATCCGATATGTTTCCGCAGGATTCGGCATTTGCCATCAAGAACATTACCAATCCAATGTTTTTGGTAGACTTTATCTGTACGAACCTGCCACTCAAGAAAGACGAAAAGATAGAACTGCTCCGTATCGACTCTTTGCGGGCGCGTACCTACCGCCTGCTTGAGATTCTGAATCGTGAAGTGCAGCTTGCCGAAATCAAAGAGTCTATCCAGATGCGTGCACGTGAGGATATAGACCAGCAGCAGCGTGAGTATTTCCTGCAGCAGCAGATTAAAACCATTCAGGATGAGCTGGGTGGCGGCGGTCAAGAGCAGGAAATAGAGGAGATGCGTAAGAAGGCGGAGACCATCAAATGGAATGATGAGGTGAAGGCTACGTTCCTGAAAGAGGTGGATAAGTTGGAACGTACCCATCCCCAGTCTCCCGACTATAGCGTGCAGCTGAACTATCTGCAGACGATGCTTAGTTTGCCGTGGGGCATTTATACGACGGATAATCTGAGCCTTGTCAATGCAGAAAAGACACTGAACAAAGACCATTATGGTTTGGAGAAGGTGAAGGAACGCATTCTGGAACATCTTGCTGTATTAAAGCTGAAAGGCGATATGAAATCACCCATCATCTGCCTGTATGGCCCTCCGGGTGTGGGAAAACCTCTTTGGGGCGTTCCATTGCTGCCGCCTTGAAGCGTAAGTATATCCGTATGTCGCTGGGAGGCGTGCATGATGAAGCTGAGATTCGCGGTCATCGTAAAACCTATATCGGTGCCATGCCGGGACGGATTATCAAGAATCTGATAAAGGCAGGCTCCTCCAATCCGGTATTTATTCTGGATGAAATAGACAAGGTGAGTGCCGACCGCCAGGGAGACCCCTCCTCTGCCCTCCTCGAAGTGCTCGACCCGGAACAGAATACTACATTCCATGATAACTTTCTGGATGTGGACTATGATTTGTCCAAAGTGATGTTCATCGCTACTGCCAATAATCTGAATACCATCCCCGGACCGTTGCTGGACCGTATGGAGCTGATTGAGGTAAGCGGCTATATCACGGAAGAAAAGATTGAGATTGCCCGCCGCCATCTGGTTCCGAAGGAATTGGAGGCAAACGGTATGAAAAAGAATGATATCAAGATTCCGAAGAACACACTGGAAGCCATTATAGAGAATTATACCCGTGAGAGCGGCGTGCGCGAACTGGAAAAGAAAATCGGAAAGATACTCCGTAAATCTGCACGCCAATATGCTACGGACGGTTATTTTGCGAAGACCGAAATAAAACCGGGAGACTTGTATGAATTCCTGGTGCACCGAATATACCCGGGACAAGTATCAGGGTAATGAGTATGCAGGGGTGGTGACCGGTCTGGCGTGGACTGCCGTAGGTGGTGAAATACTTTCGTGGAAACCAGCTTGAGCCGTGGCAAGGGTGGACGTTTGACATTAACCGGCAATTTGGGTGATGTAATGAAAGAGTCGGCCATGCTGGCATTGGAATACATCAAGGCGCATGCCTCCCTGCTGAATCTTGACGAAGAGATTTTGATAACTGGAACATCCATGTCCATGTGCCCGAAGGCGCCATTCCGAAAGACGGTCCGTCTGCCGGTATCACGATGGCTACCTCCTCGCTTCTGCCCTCACCCAGAAAAAGGTGAAGGCCAATCTTGCCATGACGGGAGAGATAACACTTCGCGGTAAGGTACTTCCGGTAGGAGGCATCAAGGAGAAGATACTGGCTGCCAAGCGTGCCGGTATCAAGGAGATTATCTTGAGCGACGAGAACCGCAAGAATATAGAAGAGATACAGGATATATATCTGAAAGGACTGACTTTCCACTATGTGAAAGATATTAAGGAAGTGTTTGCCATTGCGCTGACTGATGAAAAGTAGCCGATGCCATCGACTTGTCCGTAAAGAAAGAAAAGACCGAAAAGAAAGAGGAATGACATTCGAGTTACAATATACAGACAGCAAGACCAATGCACGTGCCGGACTGATTACTACTGACCACGGGCAGATTGAGACACCTATCTTTATGCCGGTAGGTACAGTGGGAACAGTGAAAGGCGTGCATCTGCCTGAGCTGAGAGAGGATATAAAGGCGCAGATTATATTGGGTAATACCTATCATCTTTATCTGCGTCCGGGACTGGAAGTGATAGAAAAGCCGGTGGACTGCATAAGTTCAACGGCTTTGACCGTCCTATGCTGACAGATAGTGGCGGCTTCCAGGTATTTTCGTTGTCCGGTATCCGCAAGTTGCGCGAAGAAGGTGCGGAATTCCGTTCGCACATCGATGGTAGCAAGCATATCTTTACGCCGGAGAAGGTGATGGATATAGAACGGACTATCGGTGCAGACATCATGATGGCCTTTGATGAATGTCCTCCGGGGGATTCGGACTACGAATATGCCAAAAAATCACTGGGATTGACACATCGCTGGCTGGACCGCTGTATCAAGCGTTTCAATGAAACGGAACCTAAGTACGGTTATCAGCAATCCTTATTCCCCATTGTGCAGGGTTGCGTCTATCGCGACCTCCGCGAGCAGTCGGCAGAGTTTGTCGCCTCTAAAGGTGCTGACGGTAATGCCATTGGCGGTCTGGCTGTGGGCGAGCCTGTAGACAAGATGTACGAGATGATTGAGCTGGTGAACGGTATTCTTCCCAAAGACAAGCCTCGCTATCTGATGGGAGTCGGGACCCCGGTAAACATCCTGGAAGGCATTGAACGCGGTGTCGATATGTTCGACTGTGTGATGCCTACCCGCAACGGACGCAACGGCATGTTGTTTACCAAGGACGGCATCATGAACATGCGCAACAAAAAATGGGAAATGGATTTCTCTCCCATTGAAGCAGACGGTGCCTCCTACGTAGATACCATGTACAGCAAGGCATACTTGCGCCATCTGTTCCATGCACAAGAGCTGCTTGCCATGCAGATAGCATCTATCCACAACTTGGCTTTCTATCTGTGGCTGGCAGGCGAGGCACGTAAGCATATCATTGCAGGCGACTTTGCTACCTGGAAACCGATGATGGTGAAACGCGTATCGACAAGATTATGAGAAAAATGAACTGGAGGATATGGAAGAATATAAAGCTGCCGAGAGGTAAATTCCTGAAGCGGCTGGACTGGTACATTATTAAGAAGTTCCTGGGTACATATGTCTTTGCCATTGCATTGATTATCTCCATTGCGGTGGTGTTCGACTTCAACGAGAAGATGGACCGCTTCATGTCTCATGAAGCGCCGTGGAATGCTATTGTCTTTGATTATTATCTGAACTTCATCCCCTACTTTGCCAATCTGTTCAGTCCGCTGTTCGTGTTTATCGCAGTAATCTTCTTTACTTCCAAACTGGCGGAGAACTCGGAAATTATTGCCATGTTCTCTACGGGAATGAGCTTCAAGCGTATGTTGCGTCCTTATATGGTATCTGCGGCAATCATTGCGGTAGTGACGTTCTGCCTCGGGTCTTATGTCATTCCCAAAGGCAGTGTGACACGTATCAATTTTGAGGACAAGTACTACAAACCCCGTAAGGCGAATACGGCACGGAACATCCAGCTGGAAGTGGATTCGGGGGTAATTGCCTATATCGAACGTTTTGAAGACTACAGTAAGACCGGTTATCGCTTTTCTTTGGACAAGTTCAATGACAAGCAATTGGTCTCCACCTTACGGCCCGTTCCATTACCTACGACACGACGGCCGTGCATAAGTGGAAAATCAAGGATTATATGATTCGCCAGATGGATGGCATGAAGGAGAGTATCACGAAGGGTGACCGCATAGACACTACCCTTTTATGGAGCCTGCCGACTTCCTGATTATGAAGAACCAGCAGGAGATGTTGACCAGCCCTCAGCTAAGCGAGTACATCAACAGGCAGCGGCAACGCGGCTTTGCCAACATTAAGGAATTTGAGATAGAGTACCACAAACGCATTGCCATGTCGTTTGCCTCCTTTATCCTGACGCTGATTGGAGTGTCTTTGTCTTCCAAGAAAACGAAAGGTGGAATGGGATTGCATTTAGGTATAGGCTTGGCATTGAGTTTCTCTTATATTCTGTTTCAGACCATTGCTTCCACATTTGCCGTGAACGGCAACATGCCTCCGGTCATCGCTGTGTGGATACCGAATATAATGTATGCCTTCATTGCATTCTATCTATATAGGAAAGCGCCGAAATAAGCATTCTAAACCTCTACTTCAGCTTGCTCAAGTTGAGGTTTGGCGTACTAAAGCAGAGGTTTAGGATGTTTGTCTCTGGAAGCCCATTAAAATAAGAAGCCCCTCCCACTCTTGCGTTGTACAAGTGCGGGAGGGGCTTTTTGTTGTATTCATTTTCCTCTTTTGTTCTGTTCCCTTTTTTGCCGGAAAGAGACGTCGGTTTCCGGGGAACACCCTCACTTTCGTCTTACAGGTTCTTTAAGTTGCTGTTGTATGCACCGGGCATCAGCAAGCTTAATTCAAGTAAGCGGAAAGTTCTGCAGCAGAGATGTTTTTGGCAATAATTACACCATTATCATCCAGTAAATAGTTAGTGAATCCGCGGCCCAAGCGATACTTCTTAAAGAGGCCGGAATATTCGCCTTTAGTTTCCACGAAACAAGTGGGCGTAACTATTTGGTCCTTACGGATGGTTTCTTCAAAGATTGACTGATACTCATCGAATGAAACTGAAACCATCTTCACATTGTTGCGGGCAGTAGAGCGAAGCGCATTGCTCAAACTTGCGTTTTGCATCCGGGACTGCGCGTCGTAACTTGCCCAAAAACTGAGCAATACATACTTTCCTTTCAAGTCTGAAAGTTCGGTTTGGGATTGCTCTGCCGACATGGTTTGGATTTTGAAATCCGGGGCCATGTCACCCACATTCAAACCTCCGGTAGGTTTGTCTTTTTCTACAAAAGAAGTCAAGGAACTTATTAGTAATACAACAAAAATCCATTTTGCATATTTCATGCGGCACGGTTTTGGTTAATACTATCCGGGACTGTCCTTCAACAGTGATTTCTTCCCGGAACATCGTCTTGTCAAAGCCTTGAATAGTGATAAAGACACTGATAATCAAAGCTTTTAATTCTGAAATCGGGTGCAAAGGTAAGTAATTCCTAAACAAACTTCCAAATAAACAAGCATTTTTCTCACTTTTTAGAGGCATATTTTTATGTTATTTAGCATAAATAGCGGGAATTTTCCTTACTTTTGTAGCCTATTATTCTATCAAAAAGATGACTTATGCAACCATTGAACACTGAACTCATCCTAATACGTATTACGGGTGAAGACCGTCCGGGACTGACAGCTTCCGTGACGGAAATTCTGGCGAAATATGATGCTACCATTCTGGATATTGGCCAGGCAGATATTCACAATACTCTTTCGTTGGGCATTTTGTGCAAGACGGAAGAACAACACTCGGGGTTCATTATGAAGGAACTGCTTTTCAAGGCTTCCTCCCTGGGCGTGACTGTCCGTTTCTACCCCATTACTACCAAAGAGTACGAGGATTGGGTGAATATGCAGGGAAAGAACCGCTATATTCTTACTTTATTGGGGCGTAAGTTGTCTGCCCGTCAAATATCTGCCGTTACCCGTATTCTTGCAGAGCAAGGCATGAATATCGATGCCATCAAGCGCCTTACAGGACGTATCCCGCTGGACGAATGCGAATCGCGTACACGCGCCTGCATCGAATTTTCCGTTCGTGGCACTCCGAAAGACCGTATTGCCATGCAAGAACAGTTGATGAAACTGGCAACCGAACTGGAAATGGATTTCTCTTTCCAGTTGGACAATATGTACCGCCGGATGCGCCGCCTCATTTGCTTCGATATGGACTCTACGCTGATTGAAACAGAAGTGATTGATGAATTGGCCATACGTGCGGGTGTGGGCGACCAGGTAAAGGCCATTACCGAACGCGCCATGCGTGGTGAGATAGATTTCATTGAGAGCTTTCGCGAACGAGTGGCTTTATTGAAAGGATTGGATGAGTCCGTGATGCAGGAGATTGCAGAAAATCTTCCCATTACGGAAGGTGTGGATCGCCTGATGTATGTTTTGAAGAAATACGGTTACAAGATAGCTATTCTTTCGGGAGGGTTTACCTACTTCGGGCAGTACCTCCAGAAGAAGTACGGTATAGACTATGTGTATGCCAACGAGTTGGAAATAGAGGATGGCAAACTGACCGGCCGCTATCTCGGTGATGTAGTCGACGGTAAGCGTAAGGCAGAGTTGCTGCGTTTGATAGCTCAGGTGGAGAAAGTGGATATTGCGCAGACTATTGCTGTCGGCGACGGTGCCAACGACCTGCCCATGCTGGGAATTGCCGGCCTTGGAATCGCTTTCCATGCAAAGCCCAAAGTAGTTGCCAATGCCAAGCAATCCATCAATACCATCGGCTTAGATGGCGTACTTTACTTTCTGGGATTTAAGGATTCATACATTGATATTCCCCGTTGAAGGCAGATGCTTGAAACAAATTTGCAAGCCCTTGAGATAATTATTGTCCCAAGGGCTTATTTTTTTACTGTAAGAGTCTATTTTATAAGTCTTTTTCCTATCTTTGTACGCAAATTTAAAAGAGATACATGAAGTTTTCAGAACTACATTTAAATGGCAATGTACTGGAGGCACTGGATGCCATGCGCTTTGAAGAGTGCACCCCCATACAAGAAAAATCAATTCCCGTCATACTCGAAGGTCGAGATTTAATAGCAGTGGCACAAACCGGAACGGGAAAAACAGCCGCATATTTGTTGCCTATATTGAACAAGCTTTCAGAGGGCGGACACCCTGCCGATGCTATCAATTGCATTGTCATGGCCCCTACCCGTGAGTTGGCACAACAGATAGACCAGCAGATGGAGGGCTTCTCCTACTTCATGCCGGTTTCCAGTGTGGCAGTGTATGGCGGTAATGACGGAGTTCTGTTCGAACAGCAGAAAAGAGGTTTGACATTGGGTGCAGATGTTGTCATTGCCACTCCGGGACGTCTGATAGCCCACCTCAGTCTTGGCTATGTAGACCTTTCGCGTGTCTCTTATTTTATTTTGGATGAAGCAGACCGGATGCTGGATATGGGATTCTATGATGACATTATGCAGATTGTCAAGTTTCTCCCTAAAGAGCGGCAGACCATTATGTTCTCTGCTACCATGCCTGCCAAGATACAACAGTTGGCTGGCAACATTCTGAACAATCCCGCCGAAGTGAAGTTGGCGGTTTCCAAACCAGCGGAAAAGATTGTGCAGGCAGCCTATGTCTGCTACGAGAATCAGAAGCTGGGCATCATCCGTAGCCTCTTTGCAGAGGAGACGCCGGAACGCGTCATCATCTTTGCTTCTTCCAAACTGAAAGTGAAGGAAGTGACCAAAGCCTTGAAGCAGATGAAACTGAACGTTGGTGAAATGCACTCCGATTTAGAGCAGGCACAGCGCGAAGAAGTGATGTACGAATTCAAGGCAGGACGTATCAATATCCTGGTAGCTACAGATATCGTTGCGAGAGGTATTGATATCGATGACATCCGTCTGGTGATAAACTATGACGTTCCCCACGACAGTGAAGATTATGTGCACCGTATCGGACGTACGGCGCGTGCCAATAATGACGGCGTAGCCATCACCTTCGTTTCCGAAAAGGAGCAAGGTAACTTTAAGAATATCGAAAAATTCCTGGATAGGGACATCTATAAAATACCGGTTCCCGAGGAGCTGGGCGAAGCCCCCGAATACAAGCCGAGAGCATTTGACGGAGGAGGAAGACGGGGCGGCCGTGGAAACGGACGTAAGCCAGGAGGAAACAAGAACGGCCGTAACAACAGTAAAGGTGGAAAGCCCAGAGCCAAACGTCCACAGAATGGCGGCGAGAAGAAATAAACATTGTGGTGAAGAAAAGAAATAGAAAAAGCGGATTTATTCCGCTTTTTCTATGTTCATTGTATTGTCAAAACCAATAATCATATTTACCAAATTGTATACGGAACTTTCGGGTATGCCGAGGGTTGCCTGATAATGGTACCCCTTACTATCCACACCCATGAAATTCATATCGGCAAGAATGGCCTGGTCCAGCATTTCGGCAGGGAATATATCCGCAAACATCTTTTTAGTGATGTCCTGGCCGTAAAGCATCTTCTTCCCTTCGTATACACAGATATGGATTACATTATCATAATACACATTGTCCACACTGATTCCATTTTCAGAATAGGAAGTCTTGAAAACCTTCATCTTTGAGGGGTTGATATATACATATCCCCTATATCTTGTATTCTTGTATGTTACGATACTGTCTTTCTTTATTACTTCCGGAGTAGTAGAAATGACCTCCACTTCCCGGCTGGTGAAAACCAAAGAATCTTCCGCATTCTCTGATTTATGCAGTTTGATTACTTCGTCGGCCAGCGAGTGGAACCAGAAGCTGTATTCCGTTTGACGGTCTATCTTATAGGCCACCGGTTCATTGCTGTATATGTAGATTGTATCGTGAACAACCTTGAAAGGTACGGGAGCGCTTTGCGGGTTGGCATAATATACCGTATCCCCTTCGATGCGCATCAACGGCATTTCTGTTTCATCGTTCACCCAGATGCCTTGCAACAGTTGTTTTGCAGTAAGGTCTTCCTTGACGGAAACCTCCCCGTTTTGTCTGTTGCTGCATGATGCCAATGAGACAACAAGTACAATGAGAATCGCACTTCTTTTATTGTCATAACGTCCCTATTTATTTTTTTCTGCAACTTTATTTTCCGATGCAATGATATGTGAAACCTTGTTCTTCCATATCTTTCTTGTCGTAAATGTTACGTCCGTCCAATACCAACGGCTGTTCCATAGTTTTCTTGATGACTGCCCATGAAGGCAGGCGGAATTCTTTCCATTCGGTCACCAGCATCAGTGCATCTGCATCCAGCGCAGCATCATACATATCTGTCGCATAATAAATACTTTCTCCTATGCGGCGTCGGCATTCGTTCATGGCAGCCGGGTCGTAGGCACGTACTTTACAACCGGCCTTCAGCAACTCGTCAATCAATACCAGAGCCGGGGCTTCACGCATGTCATCTGTTTCGGGTTTAAAGGCCAGCCCCCAAATGGCAATGGTCTTTCCCTCCAAATCATTATTGAAATGCTTCTGCAACTTTTCGAATAAGATACTCTTCTGTTTCTCGTTCACCTCCTCTACTGCATGGAGTACACGCATCTTGTAGCCGCTCAGTTCAGCCGTTTTAATCAGTGCCTTTACATCCTTAGGGAAGCATGAACCGCCGTAACCTATCCCCGGATAGAGGAACTTGCGTCCGATACGGGTATCCGAACCGATACCACTGCGCACCATGTTTACATCCGCTCCCACTAATTCGCACAAATTGGCAATGTCGTTCATGAAGCTGATGCGGGTGGCAAGCATGGAGTTAGCTGCATACTTTGTCATTTCTGCAGAAGGGATGTCCATAAAGATGACACGGAAGTTGTTCAGCAGGAATGGTTTGTAGAGCTTGCTCATTATCTTCTTGGCTCGTTCGGACTCTACTCCCACCACTACACGGTCGGGACTCATAAAATCGTTGATAGCATTACCTTCTTTCAGAAACTCGGGATTCGAAGCGACATCGAAGTCAATGTTCATCCCTCTCTTATCAAGTTCTTCTTGAATGGTAGCCCGCACTTTTCTGGCAGTACCTACGGAACGGTACTTTTGGTTACCACCAACACATATTTCTGCATATTGCGTCCAATGGTGCGGGCAACTTCCAGCACATAGCTCAAGTCGGCACTTCCATCCTCATCGGGTGGTGTACCTACGGCACTGAATACCACTTCCACCTCATTCAGACAACTCTCCAGAGACGTGGTGAATTGCAGGCGTCCTGCTTTCACATTCCGGCTAACCATTTCTTCCAGTCCATTTTCATAGATAGGAATAACACCCTTTTTCAGTGACTCTATCTTTTCACTGTTCGTGTCTACGCAAATAACGTTGACACCGATTTCCGCAAAGCAGGTTCCGGTTACCAAACCGACGTATCCTGTACCGACAATGGCTATTTTCATATTTTATTCATAATAGACCGCATTCTTGAACGATACGGCATGTCCGTCTTTATCTGATAATAGAAGCTGTTCCGTAGCAACAGGCCATTCAATACCGATGGTTTCGTCGTCAAAACGGATGGATGCCTCGGATTGTGGTGCGTATACGTTGTCTACCTTGTATGTAAAGACAGCTTCATCGCTCAGCACCAGAAAACCGTGGGCAAAACCACGCGGAATGAAGAATTGTCTTTTGTTCTCCTCACTTAGCTCCACACTGACATACTTTCCGAAAGTGGGAGAAGATTTTCTTAAGTCGACAGCCACGTCCAGCACTTTTCCCTTAATGACACGTACCAGTTTGGCCTGGCTGCAATCACCCTTCTGGTAATGAAGACCACGTAATACACCGAAAGAGGATTTGGACTCATTGTCCTGGATGAAGTGAACGTTTCCGACATGTGCACGGAACTCTTCTTCCTTAAATGCTTCCATAAAGTATCCGCGGGCATCATGGAATACTTTCGGCTCAATCAGCCATACGCCGTCAATCTCTGTTTGTATGTAGTTCATTTTCTTAAAATGTTTTATGTACTTTCAGTTGGAATCCAAAATTGTCTCCATATATCTCTCCCATATCCAATGCAAGGGACGCGTTGAAGCACCAGCCCTTCCATTTACGGGGAATATAGTAAAACGATGCAAAAGTAGAAAAATTTTCTAATATATCGGGTATTGGACGATGAGGAGTTCCCCAAGTTCTGTTGTGGGACAATTTTGCCACATATCTCCACTCACTGCTGATGTCGCCGCTCCATCCCAGATGCAGGGCCTTAACGCGATTGTACTTGAAACTCATATCGCCATCCTTATTATAGATAGGCGATGCTATCAACGGATTGGCTATCGCCATACCCCAATGTGCCCATCCTGGGTAGTAACCGTTGTTGTAGTAGTTGTCGGCTCCTCCGGTCTTACCTACTACAGAATTTTGCAAACCGTGCAGTGGACCGCTCATATTGGTAGTCTGGAGATATTCGATAACGATTCCGTTGATGGCTTGTCTATGGTTGGATTTATATTCCACACCCCATAAGCCATCCCAACCGTTGAGTTTGGCCATGGCGGAGAAGTCATCAAAATGATTGTCCAGATAGGCGCTGATGGAGAAATCTTCCTTAGGACGATAAGTCATTTTGATATATTCGCTACCCAGAAAATTGCCTTGGAAAGCCAGATGTTCACCTACCGGTCCGTCCTCACGCCCGTGGCCGGGGAAGAATACGCGTACGTAATCCTTCCATCCGTTGCCCAAGTCTCCCGATTCGGAACCTCCAATCTTGTATCCTCCGAATTGGGTGTCGAGGGTCATTCCGAGTTCCAGTTGCCATTTTCCTTTGGGTATACCGATACGCAGGAACCCTTCTTTATGATGGTATTTGATACTCTTGGTGTACCAGTATTTTTCTCCGACTTGCTCCCGCTGGTATTTGTTATCTGTAAACCATCCGTACGAGATTTCTCCTTTCAGGCCTAAACGGGGTAGCAACTGTACATACTCGGGTATGCCTATCTGTACTTGTGGGATGGGACGCGCATTACCCGACCAGGTCATGCCGCCACTGCTCAGCTCTTGATTCAGCAATGGAGAATTCTGTTCCCGGCTTCCGGCAAAGAATCCAAACCACTTGTAACGGATGTCTACGTAAGCCTGCTGTACAATGAAGGAGGTCGTGCTGAATCCGGCTGCTGCAACCAAATCCAGTGCTTCTTCAAACTTCCATTTTCCAAGTTGGTGTTTGTAGGATATTCCTCCACGTATGTAAGTATTGTTGTCGAGCGAAGTGAGTCCTTGCTGGTTGCTGACCTGCCAAAGAGGAGTATTGTCACCGGTATGCAGGGCTGCTCCATATTCTACGAATGAGGACAGCTGCTGTGCCAGCATCGTGTTCTTTCCTATGAACAAGAAAACCATCAGACAGAAAATAATACGCATAATAGTCTTTTGTTAAGTGTTTAGGTTTGTATACTCTTGCGAGGACAATTGTCTTTCTATTCTTGACGAGTATAGTTAAACGGTACAAAAGTAGAAATTTTTCCGGTAAAAATTCCTTCTCTTGCCAAAAAACCTTTTTCAAATACATTTTCAATGTGCAATGTTCATAATTTGTTGATAAGAAAAAAGCTCTGAAACTAGCGTATATCCGATATTTCCGCTACTTTTGTAGCATGATTGAATTAGCACAGCACATAGAAGTATTGTTATTGGAGAACGATTGTGTCATTGTTCCCGGTTTGGGAGGATTTGTAGCTCATTATACTCCGGCAATGAGAGTAGCGGAAGAGAATGTTTTTCTGCCCCCTACCCGTATTATCGGTTTCAATCCTCAACTGAAGATGAATGACGGCTTACTTGTACAATCCTATATGGCTGTCTATGATACTGATTTTTCTGATGCTACGCGGATTGTAGAAAAAGAAGTGGCGCATATATTCACTGCTCTCCATGAAGAAGGTAAGGTGGATTTGCCCAACATTGGCGAATTGCGTTACTCCATTCATGGTATTTATGACTTTGTTCCCTATGACCACAAGATAACCACTCCTTACTTATATGGGTTGGATAGTTTTGAAATGCAGGAACTGGCGGAACTGAAGAAACCGTACATGGAAAAGACCATCCGTTATTCTGTTCCAGTTGTGCCGGAAGACAAAAAGCGAAGGTTTGAGATTAAATTCAACCGTTCCTATTTGTCGAATGCGGTTGCCATGATTGCAGTGGTTGCCTTGTTTTTCTTTTTGTCTACACCGATAGAGAATACGGAAGTGGTTGAAGGAAATTATGCGCAATTACTTCCGAATGAACTTTTTGAGATGATAGAAAAGGAATCCCTTGCCATTAATCCGATTGTTGTTAGCCGGAAGGCCGACACTCCGAAAGCGTCGGCTCAAAAAAACACGGGGCAGAAGGCAAAGAAAAAGGTGGTTCCGGTTGCCGTAAGAGAGGTTAAGGTGGGCCAAGCTAACGCGCAGAATGCTCCGGTTGTTTCTCAGCCTAAGCAGCAGGCGGCAGAAGTGTCCTCTTCAACATCTGTAACAACAAAGAGTGAAATTCAAAAGACCACAGCAGGGACTGTCGCCCCGTCACTTGTCTCTGCACAGAAATACCACGTCATCATTGCCAGTGTAGGTACTGAGAAGGATGCCGAAGCAATGGCAAAGCAACTGATTGAAAAAGGTTACCCTCATGCAAAAGCAATTGTTGGAGATGGTAAAATGCGTGTCAGCATTGAGTCTTGTGGCACAGAAACAGAAGCATATCAGGCATTGAACAGAGTTCGCCAGAATGAAACGTATAAGAACGCTTGGGTATTAAAGAAGTAGAAAGTAATCTACCCTTGCTTTATTTTTTAATTCTTTAATTTTTAACTATCATGAAGCGTATCCGTTGTCCCAAATGTGAGAATTACTTAACATTCGATGAAACCAAGTATACCGAAGGCCAATCACTGGTCTTTGTATGTGACCAGTGTAAGAAGCAGTTCAGTATCCGTTTAGGTAAATCAAAGATGAAAGCCCCTCAAAAGGAAGAACGTCCGGATGAAGCGGAGTTTAAAGAGGCTTTTGGCAGCATCACGGTCATTGAGAACGTGTTTGGTTTTAAGCAGGTACTTCCATTGCAAGAAGGTGACAATATCATAGGCCGGCGTTGCGTGGGGAATGTTATCGATGTGCCGATTGAGACTTCGGATATGAGTATGGACCGGCGTCACTGTATCATTAATGTAAAGCGTAATAAGCAGGGAGTGTTGATTTATACCTTACGCGATGCTCCCAGCCTGACGGGAACTTTCCTTAATAATGAAATTTTGGGTGACAAAGACCGTATTCGCATTGAGGATGGAGCCATTGTAACTATTGGTGCCACTACTTTTATATTGCGGGCAGCAGAGCAGGAAAGCCTTTAGACAAAAAAGAAAACTGTGGCTTAATTATTTCCCATCAAATGTGGTATAAATAAAGCAGACCGTATAAAAACTCCTTTTGTACGGTCTGCTTGTTTAAAATCATAGGAATTAAAGAATACCTTTTACTGTTTCCTGCATGCCTTTTTCTTGGATGGATTTTAAGAAGCAGGTAATCATGTCTGTCAATCCTGGAACGGTATTCAAGTCTCCGTGTTCCCCCCAGATAAGGTCTTTGGCTGCCAATACGCCTTCTGCCACTTTGCGGGTATCCCCCGTTGCCCAAAGGTCTTTCAATAACTGCATGATTTCGGGAGCATCATTCGGGATGATTTCTGTGCCGTCTGCGCGGGTACCTCCTTTGTAGTACGTGATGATGGCAGCCAGTCCCAATACCAGACCTTTCGGCAGTTCTCCTTTACGTTTCAAGTAGGTTTTCAGGCCAGGAAGGTCACGGGTTTGGTATTTAGGGAAAGAGTTCAGCATAATACTGGTTACGGCATGGTCAACAAACGGATTGTTGAAGCGCTCCAATACATCTTCTGCAAACTTTTTCAATTCGTTTTTCGGCAGGTTCAACGTTTCCATCAGCTCGTCAAACATCACTTTATGGATGTATTGTCCGATTATAGGATGCTGGCAGGCATCGCGTACAATATTTACCTCCGACAGATAGGCTACTGGAGACAATACGGTATGAGGTCCATTCAGCAAGGTTACTTTTCTTTCGTGGTAAGGTTCTTCAGAAGGAACAAACAATACATTCAGTCCGGCTTTGTCGGCAGGGAATTCTTCGGCGACTTCTTGCGGAGCCTCGATGACCCATAAGTGGAAAATTTCAGCCTGCACTACCAGATTGTCATCGTACTGTATCTTTTCTTTTATAGCGGCAATGTCTTTGTGGGGGAATCCTGGAACGATACGGTCCACCAGTGTTGCATACACACCGCAGGCTTCCTCAAACCAAGCTCTGAACTCATCACCCAATTGCCATAATTCAATGTATTGATAGATTGTCTCCTTCAACTTGTGGCCATTCAGGAAGATGAGTTCGCAGGGGAAGATAATCAGCCCTTTGCTCTTGTCGCCGTTGAATGTCTTGAAGCGGTGATACAACAGCTGTGTCAGTTTGCCCGGATAAGAAGACGCCGGTGTATCTGTCAGCTTACAAGCAGGGTCAAAGGCTATACCTGCTTCCGTCGTGTTGGAAATGACAAAACGCATTTCCGGTTGTTCGGCCAATTTCATGAACTCATCGTTTTGAGTATAGGGGTTTAAGGCACGGCTGATTACATCTATCATAGTCAGACTGTTGATGGTTTCTCCTTTATCCAGACCTTGCAGATTTACATGATAAAGGTCATCCTGGGCATTCAGCATGTTAACCATACCTTTATCGATGGGTTGGACTACTACCACATTGCTGTTGAAATCGGTCTTTTGATTCATGTTATAAATAATCCAATCCACAAATGCGCGAAGGAAATTACCTTCGCCAAACTGGATAATGCGTTCCGGGCGTTGTGCTTTGGGAGCAGTTTCTTTGTTTAATGCTTTCATTTAAAAAATGATTTAAATGGTTGATATGTAATTTTTTAATTATTCAAACTCAAAGTAAAAGTCTATGTTTTCCTTCATCAATATGTCGATGGGCATGTATTTCACTGCAGTGACCGGTCTTTTAAATACCACGTGGTTGCATAAAGTCTTTACGCCACAATAGCCTTGCAGGCCTGGACGTTGACCGATGAGAAAGGTTACTTTACCGGTTTTCAGGAACTCTGTATTTTTGTGTAAAAGGTCATATCCCACAAGTCCTGCCAGCTTCCACCCCTTTTCGTGCAGATAACTTGCCACTTGATAAACACGGGAATTAAAAACAGCTCCCAGTACGGCTTGGGGATGTTCTTTAAAAAAAGCATCCAATATCCGTCTGTTGCCGTCAGTATCTTCCTTGTGCAACACAATGTCATGGATAGTCAAATCCTTATGTTCCTCGGAAAGGTATTGCATGAACCCCTCGAGGCGGCGTTGCATCTGGATTTCTGCCGGATTGTTTTTCTGATTGCTCAGGAATAACACAAGCTCCTGCCCTTTTTCATAGCTACGCATCAGAATCTTGGCAGCAATGTATCCGCTGGTTTTGGAATCTTGTCCGATATAACACAAGGCATGCGTCTGTTCAATATTGAAGTCTATGAATGCATAGGGAATATCCGCTCCCTCCAAATAAGCAGTGAGTTTTATGGTCTCCTCTCGGAAATTCGGGGCAACAAGTACGGCGTCGGTATTTTCCTCCCGGAGCACAGCACATGCTTCTTTATAGGAGGATTTGTCCGCATGCCGATAGTACAGATAGCTAACTCCAACATTGAACGGCCGTAATTCTTGTGCGGCACGGTCAATTCCCGCTACTACAGCATGCCAATAATCATGTTCTATATAATAAGGTATAATGCAGACAATATGATAGCGCTTTTTAGCCGCCAGCCCGATGGCAAACATATTGGGATGATAATCTATCTCATCGAGTACTTTCTGGACTTTTTCCCTACTGGAAACGGATACGTCTCCGCGGTTGTGCAGTACGCGGTCTACAGTGCCGGCAGAGACGCCGGACATGCGTGCTATGTCTTTAATGGTATAGTTCTTGTTTTCCATCTTGAGGTATGCTGCCTAAGGCAGTAAAGGTGAGACGTCTGAAGCTTAAATATTATAAATATTCGCCGCAAAGATACGAATTATTTTGTTTCTCCAAGTAAAATTTCTACTTTTGTGTTCGATAACGGTTAATAAAACTAAAAACAATTATACGACCTATTAGCTTTACAATCAATACTATATAGGTGTAATAAATAGAAAGTAATATTTTTAGATACTTAAAACACAAGAAGATGAAAAACTTTATGGACGGAAACTTTCTGTTGCAAACGGAAACATCACAGAAGTTGTACCACGAGCATGCGGCTAAAATGCCGATTATCGACTATCATTGTCACTTGATTCCTCAAATGGTGGCGGAAGACTATCAGTTTAAGTCACTGACTGAGATTTGGTTGGGAGGTGACCACTACAAGTGGCGTGCCATGCGTACCAATGGTGTGGACGAACGTTTCTGTACCGGTAAGGATACTACAGATTGGGAAAAGTTTGAAAAGTGGGCCGAAACGGTACCTTATACTTTCCGTAATCCGTTGTACCACTGGACCCACCTTGAATTGAAGACCGCTTTTGGAATCGATAAAATTCTCAATCCTCATACGGCCCGTGAAATTTATGATGAATGTAATGAGAAGCTGAAACAGCCTGAATATTCCGCCCGTGGCATGATGCGCCGTTATCACGTGGAAGTGGTTTGTACTACAGATGATCCTATTGATTCCTTGGAATATCATATCAAGACACGCGAGAGCGGTTTTGAAATCAAGATGTTGCCTACTTGGCGTCCGGATAAGGCAATGGCGGTGGAAGTTCCTGCCGATTTTCGCGCATATGTAGAAAAGTTGGCCGAAGTGAGCGATGTGGCTATTTCCTGCTTTGACGATATGGTTGCTGCCTTGCGTAAGCGTCACGATTTTTTCGCGGAACAAGGATGTAAACTGTCTGACCACGGAATTGAAGAATTCTATGCCGAGGATTATACAGAAGTGGAAGTTAAGGCTATCTTTAACAAGGTATATGGCGGTACTGGATTGACGAAGGAGGAAATTCTGAAATTCAAGTCGGCCATGCTGGTTGTGTTCGGCGAAATGGATTGGGAGAAAGGTTGGACACAACAGTTCCATTATGGTGCTATTCGCAACAACAATAGTAAGATGTTCAAACTGTTAGGTCCTGATACCGGTTTTGATTCCATTGGCGAATTTACTACAGCAAAAGCTATGGCTAAATTTCTCGACCGCTTAAACTCCAATGGTAAGCTGACCAAGACTATTCTTTATAATTTGAATCCATGCGCCAACGAAGTCATTGCTACTATGCTGGGTAACTTCCAGGATGGTACGGTTGCCGGTAAGATTCAATTCGGTTCCGGTTGGTGGTTCCTTGACCAGAAGGATGGTATGGAAAAGCAGATGAATGCCCTTTCTGTACTGGGCTTATTGAGCCGATTTGTTGGTATGCTGACCGATTCCCGTTCCTTCCTCTCCTATCCGCGCCATGAATATTTCCGCCGTACATTGTGTAATCTTGTAGGCCGTGATGTAGAAAATGGTGAAATTCCTATTTCCGAGATGGAACGCGTAAACCAGATGATTGAAGATATCAGCTATTATAACGCTAAGAATTTCTTCCAATTCTAAAAGCAATAGTAAGCTATAAGTTATGCAGTTTCACCCATAACTTATAGCTTATCTAATATTCCTTTGATACTATCCAATCGTATAAAATTGGGATGTCGTATTTCCCCTTCATGTTGCTCGTATGCCCAAGTCACGTGGTATGGTACATGGGCAGCGTATCCCCCAAGTTCCAATACCGGAAGTATGTCTGATTTTACAGAATTACCTATCATCAGGAGTTTTTCAGGCGGACAGCCCAATGTATCAATCAGCCTCTGGTAATCATCGATTTTCTTGTCACTCATAATTTCGATATGATGGAAATATTCTCGCAGTCCGGAAGCTTCTATTTTTCTTTTCTGGTCGAACAAGTCCCCCTTAGTGGCCAACACCAATTTATATTTCCCATGAAGTGACGATATGGTCTCCTTCACGCCTTCCAGTAGTGTAACCGGTTTCTGCAGAAGCTCTTGTCCCCATCCTATTACTTCTTCTATAAGATGCATATTCCCGTTTCCGTCTGTCACTTTGCAGATGGTTTCAGTCATACTGAGCATTATGCTCTTCAGCCCATAGCCATACATATGCAGATTCTTCATTTCTGTTTCAAAAAACCTTTGTGATATGGATGAAGCAGGCAGATATTGCCTTAAAAGGTTACAGAATTTGTGCTCGAACTCCTGAATATAAAGTTCGCTTTCCCACAGTGTGTCATCAGCGTCAAAAGCTATAAATTCGATTTTATCTTTCATGAATGGTCGTTTTATAAAAGCGTCCAAAGATACGGAGTATTCTATATAAATGAAAAGATAAATAGTGATAAATGGGAAGTTAATATCTTGTCTGCAACTTATTAATATTGTGTTTGCAGAAAATTAATATCTTGCAAACACGATATTAATTTCCTATTTTTGCACTTATTTTTTCATTTAATACATAAATTTTAATCGTACAAAAGGATGATGACATCACCCCAACCCGCTTCCAAAGGCTTCAGCAGAGCTTTTTGGGTAAGCAGTACAGTAGAACTGTTCGAACGCATGGCATATTATGCTGTATTTATTGTTCTTACCATTTATCTTTCCAATATTTTAGGTTTCAATGATTTTGAGTCAAGCATGATTTCCGGTCTGTTTTCGGGAGGGCTCTATTTGTTGCCTATCTTTACGGGCGCATATGCCGATAAGATAGGTTTCCGAAAGTCGATGATTATTGCTTTCTCACTGCTTTCCATCGGGTATTTGGGCTTGGGATTGCTTCCCACCCTACTGGAAGCAGCCGGTCTGGTGGAGTATGGCGAGACAACCCGTTTTTCAGGATTGCCGGATAGTAATGACCGCTGGATGATTGTCCCCGTATTGTTTGTTATCATGGTAGGAGGTTCGTTCATCAAGTCTATCATATCGGGATCGGTGGCTAAGGAAACAACAGAGGCTACCCGTGCTCGCGGCTATTCCATCTTCTATATGATGGTGAATATAGGAGCTTTTACCGGAAAAACGGTGGTCGACCCTCTACGGAATGTTATCGGTGAGCAAGCTTATATTTATATCAATTACTTCTCGGCTGCCATGACGGTGCTGGCATTATTGGCTGTCATCTTATTGTATAAATCGGCACATACAGCAGGTGAAGGGAAAAGCATGCGTGAAATTGGGCAAGGTTTTCTGCGTATTATCACTAATTGGCGTTTGTTGATTCTTATCCTCATCGTAACCGGCTTTTGGATGGTGCAGCAACAGCTCTATGCAACTATGCCCAAATATGTCATCCGTATGGCGGGTGAAACAGCCAAACCGGGGTGGATAGCCAATGTAAACCCGTTTGTAGTGGTTTGCTGCGTAAGTTTTATCACCCGGTGGATGGCAAAGCGCACAGCTATTACTTCTATGAATATAGGCATGTTTCTTATTCCGGTATCGGCATTGCTGATGGCATGCGGTAATTTGCTGGGCAACGATATTATTTCCGGCATGAGCAATATTACTTTGATGATGGTGTTTGGTATTGTTGTGCAAGCTTTGGCAGAATGTTTTATCTCACCGCGTTATCTGGAATACTTCTCTTTGCAGGCCCCAAGGGCGAAGAAGGTATGTACCTCGGTTTCAGTCATCTTCATTCATTCCTCTCTTCTATTTTCGGATTCGGTATTGCGGGGTGCTTCTGACAAAATATTGTCCTGATCCAGTCTTGTTTGAAACCCGCGAAGCGTGGGAAGCAGCTAGTGTCAATGCACATTATATCTGGTATTATTTCGCTGTTATAGGATTGGTTGCGGCAATAGCATTATTCGTTTTTGCCAAAACTACCGAATTCATCGACAAAAAGAAGAAGGCATAAGGTTTATATATTGCATACTTTTTGTATATTTGCCGTCACTTTTTTTAAAAGCGACGGCTTTTTTGTAATTAAGGAGATTAGGATGAAAGTAAAATTTATAAGCCTTGCCAGTGGAAGCAGCGGCAACTGTTATTATATAGGCACAGAAAAATATGGAATACTCATCGACGCCGGCATTGCAGTACGGACGATAAAAAAAGGACTGAAAGAAGCAGGTATTAGCATGGAAATGATACGTGCGGTATTTGTTACGCACGACCATGCAGATCATATTAAAGCGGTAGGTGGATTGGGTGAGAAACAGAATATTCCTATTTATACAACTGCCCGGATTCATGAGGGTATCAACCGGAGCTATTGCATGACAGAAAAGTTATATTCGTCTGTCCGTTACCTGGAAAAGCAGCAACCCATGCAGTTGGAAGATTTTCATATCGAATCTTTCGAGGTACCTCATGATGGCACGGACAATGTGGGCTATTGCATTGAGATAGACGGAAAAGTGTTTGCTTTTCTTACAGACCTTGGTGAAATTACTCCTACGGCCGCAGAATATATCAGAAAGGCCAATTATCTGATATTGGAAGCCAACTACGATGAGGAAATGTTACGCATGGGTACCTACCCCCAATACCTGAAAGAACGGATTACCAGCCGCACCGGACACATGAGTAATATTGCTACTGCTGAATTTCTTTCGGAAAATATGACGGAACATTTACAGTATATTTGGCTTTGTCATTTGAGCAAGGACAACAATCATCCTGAATTGGCATATAAAACAGTGGAATGGAAATTAAGGGAAAAGGAATTATCGTAGGAAAGGATGTACAGTTGTGTGCTTTGAAGCGTACTACTCCTTCTGATTTATACGAGTTTGAATAAAATCCCATTTCATCGCAAAAATACACCGTTTTGTTTGCACGAATAAAATAAAAGGACTACTTTGCACCCGCAAACAAGAAATAAGGAATGCACTCTTAGCTCAGTTGGTAGAGCAACTGACTCTTAATCAGTGGGTCCAGGGTTCGAATCCCTGAGGGTGTACTTAAAAAGGAACAACAGTAGTTGTTCCTTTTTAATTTGTTTTAACAAGAACATGCTTTGTTGGGTATAAGCTCCTCATACGGAATCACTAGTAAATCTATATGGGGATGATACATTATTTTTCGTTAGTCCGCATCATAAATTCTTCAGAAGTTTGTTTTATACCTTTGCCCTCACCCGCTTTCCGCCTCTTTCGTCACATTCGAAAATATATGTCAGAAAATGAAAGTAGGAAGAAAACTTTTATTTCCTCCTACTCGTATATCTATATTTTGTATATTTGTACACACATCAATGATTTTAAACTAAAAGAAAAACAATATGGATAAAGATTCAAAGCAAGTAGTGGTTCTTCTGACACATCCCAATATAAAAGAGTCGCGAGCTAACAAGGCATTGATGGATGCTATTAGTGACATGGGAGAGGTAGCCATATACAATTTATATGAGATGCGTATGGAAGATGCTTTTAATGCAGAGATATGGAGCACTATCATATCGCATGCATCTGCGCTTGTATTTCAGTTTCCGTTCTATTGGATGTCGGCTCCTTCTTTATTGAAGAGATGGTTGGATGAAGTATTTACTTATCTGGCAAAAACTCCTGCTGTGGCTGGTAAGACATTGATGGTGGTCACTACTGCCGGCTCTGAACATGATGCTTATAGAAGCGGAGGAAGAAATCGTTTTACGGTGGATGAGTTGTTAAGACCTTATCAAGCAAGTGCTGTACATGCTGGAATGATATGGCAAACTCCTCTTGTAGTCTATGGAATGGGGACTTCGGAAGCTAGTAAAAATATAGCAGAAGGGATAAATTGCTATAAGCAAAGAATTGAAGCATTGGTGAAGAAAGACATTTTCAGTGATAATTGGTAATAGTAGGACCATATCGAAATGGAACATTCTTTTTCATTTTTGAATGTTTGTTTTTCTCTTTATCTTTTTCTAAAATACTGATTTTAAGCAATAAATAAAATATTGTATGAATTGGCATATTTCTTGTGTTAACTCATACATGAAACTTTATATTATATCAAACAGATTACCCGTTAAGGTTACCAAAGAGGATGAAACGTTCGTGTTTTCACGAAGTGAAGGTGGACTGGCTACCGGTTTGGACTCACTTCAGATTTCCTACGAAAAACATTGGATTGGATGGCCTGGAATATGCGTTGACAACGAAGAAAGTAAAGAGGAAATCACTTCTAGATTGGAAGGAATAAATTTCCACCCAGTATTCTTGTCCGAAATACAGATAAAGAATTATTATGAAGGCTATAGTAATAGTACTATTTGGCCATTATGTCACTACTTTTTTGTTTATACGCTGTATCGGAACTCTTTCTGGCAATCGTATCAGGAAGTGAACCAGTTGTTCTGCGATGCCATTTGCCGCGTGATACGTCCAGGTGACAAGGTGTGGATTCAAGACTATCAGCTAATGCTGCTTCCCGGAATGCTTCGGAAGGTTTACCCGGATTTGAATATCGGATATTTCCATCATATCCCTTTCCCTTCCTATGAACTTTTCCGGATATTACCGGAGCGTGCAGAAATCCTGAAAGGATTATTGGGTGCTGACTTTATAGCTTTCCATACTCATGACTATATGCGGCATTTTATCAGTGCTGTCGAACGGGTATTGCGTATTGACTTTAAACTGGACGAAGCACAACTCGGGAATAGAGTAGTTAGGACCGATGCTCTTCCTATGGGAATCAACTACGGACTGTATCACAATGCTTCCAGACCGGAAGTACGGCGGGCGATAGACCGTACACGGAAATTTTTCGGGAATCATAAGTTGATTCTTTCTGTAGACCGCTTGGATTATAGCAAAGGCATTCTGCACCGTTTATGGGGATTTGCTGCTTTTTTAGAATGTCATCCTGAATATTGTGGAAAGTTACATTGGCAATGGTCATTGTTCCATCACGTGACCATGTAGATAGTTATGCTGAGCTAAAAACCAAGATTGACGAAGAAATAGGTTCTATAAACGGACAGTATTCTACGATGGACTGGACTCCGGTTTGCTATTTCTATCACGGTTTTTCATTTGAAGAACTGGTGGCAATGTACTATATAGCTGATGTAGCTTTGGTAACTCCACTTCGTGATGGCATGAATTTGGTTGCCAAGGAATATGTAGCCTCGAAAAAATAATAATCCGGGTGTTTTGATTTTGAGTGAAATGGCAGGTGCAGCTATTGAGATGACGGATGCATTGTTGATTAACCCCAATGACACTGAGGAGATAAAGCAGGCCATTTGTCGGGCTTTGGAGATGCCCGAACAGGAACAACTGAAACGCTTGCAACACATGCAGAAAATTATTTCCGTACAAACGGTTAATAAGTGGGCGGCAGACTTTGTAAGTGAATGGAGCGATACGTGCCGTAAGAATGAACAGCTTCGTAAGAAAGGATATCCGCCGGTATTATTGGTGCCATCAAATGAAATATAACCAGGCTAAGCAACGGCTTATCTTGCTGGATTATGACGGAACGTTGGCGTCGCTCAATACACGACCGGAAAATGCTAAGCCCACCCCTGAACTCATTGCCACATTGCAGAAGCTGGTTTCCGACCCGGCCAACCATGTTGTTGTGAATATGGTCGCGACCATTTTACTTTAGAAAATGGTTGGGAAATTTACCTATTGCAATGGCTGCGGAACATGGTGCTTTCTATAAGGAAAATGGCATCTGGCACAAAAACATAAACAAAGCGGAATGGAGTTCCGGATTGGTGTCCATCTTGAAGCTTTTGTCGAAAAGACCTCGTTCCCACCTTGAAGTCAAGGAAACGACTTTGGCATGGCATTACCGGGAAAGTGATGCATGGTTAGGAGCTTTGCGGGCACAGCAACTTATCAATGTGCTGGTTAACATCTGTATACAGCAAAAGCTGCAAATCATACAAGGAGATAAAGTGGTGGAGATTAAGTCTCCCGATTATAATAAAGGTTCCGAAGTGAGACGCCAGTTGAAAAGAAACATTATGACTTTATCATAGCTATGGGAGATGATACTACGGATGAAGATATGTTCAAAGCTTTGCCGGTGAATGCAGTGACAATCAAGGTGGGATATGTGTCGGAGGCAGCAAGCTATAATATGCCATCACAAACGGAAGTCCTGCCTTTCTTCAAATTCTGGCGAACAAGAAAGACATGAAACAACCCATTGGCGAGAATGTCAAAACGAGCTTGAAAGGGTTCGATTTTTCAGAGACTTGTTAAAAACAAAATAGTAAAATGAGTAATTTAAATGGGGTAGTAGGCAATTGTCGGACTGCCGCACTTATATCCGAAAAGGCAGCATAGACTGGTTGTGTTTTCCCGATTTTGATTCTCCGTCTATCTTTGCATCACTACTTGATCGGGAAAGAGGAGGAAGTTTTGGATTTGACGTTACAGAAGACTATCATATCTCACAATCTTACGTTCCTCACACTAACATATTGTCTACTTTTTCTCGAAAGAGGGAGAATTTGTCGTACTTGATTACATGCCTTATTACCGTTCCTGCGAAAATGCCCATTATCTTCCGGCAGAATTGTATCGATATGTGAGGTGGATAAAAGGTAAGCCCCTTTCAAAGTAAACTATGTCCCTGCCCAATTATGCGCAAGGTAAAGTGATTCATAATGTCACTTCTGAATTTATAGAAAGCTATTGTTCTTCTGATAATAAAGATAGACAATATTTGTATTCTTCCCTTCCTTTGCAGAACATCGAACAGAAAAGAAATTATATTGGAAAAGATGAGTTCTTTCTTTGTCATACAATGAAAGGTCATTCCGGTGGACATTGAACGGGAAAAATTGAATATTGCCGTACTTTGGTTTATTGGCTTAATTGGACCAACCGTACTAAGAAATATTCTCTATAATGATGATAGAAAGAAGCATGGGTTTTGAAACTGATGTCTTATTATAACGGAGCCGTACTGGCCGCCCTTACTACCAGTTTGCCCGAATCCGTCGGCGAAGTACGTAATTGGGATTATCGGTTCTGTTGGTTGAGGGACGCCTCCATGTCCATTGAAACTTTGTTCCAGATAGGCCATATAGGCAGCAAGACGTTTTATGAAGTTCATACAGTCCACTTTCGTATCCAAGCACGAATCCCATCAGATAATGTACGGCATTCGGGGAGAAAGGCAGCTGACCGAGATTATTCTGGAGCATTTGTCCGGATATAAGAATTCCAAACCAGTACGGATAGGTAATGATGCTTACCATCAAAAAGAATGACTCGTTCGGCTATTTAATGGACCTGATCTACCAATACTATCGTTTGATGCCCGGTACATTAGACGAAATAGAGGATATGTGGGAAATGGTAAAGAGCATTCTTTCCACGGTAATGGAAGATTGGAAGAAACCAGATAAGGGGATATGGGAAATCAGAGGAGAAAAGCCGCCATTTTGTTTCATCCAAAGTGATGTGTTGGGTGGCTTTGGACCGTGGTGCAAAGATAGCTTCCATGCCGGTTATAGTGAACGTTGGCAAAAGGAAGCTGACAAGGTATGGCAGGATGTAATGACATATGGATGGAAGGAAGAACTTCAAAGTTTCTCGCAGACTTATGATAATATGGCAATGGATTCCTCTTTGTTGTTGATGGAACCTTACGGTTTTATTGCGAGCAGACGATATCCGATACCAAGTGAAGGCTGTGAAAAAGCTCTTTGCATAAGGATTGATGTACCGGTATAACAGCGAAGATGGGCTTCCTTCTTCGGCTTTACCATTTGCACTTTTGGCTGATACGTGCGCTTTTGTTATCGGAGAAAAGGAAGAAGCCCGTTGTTTTGATGATGTTCTGACATATTCCAATCATTTGGGGTTATTCAGTGAGGATATTGATTTTAATACGAAGGAACAACTGGGGAATTTTCCACAAGCTTATTCGCATTTGGCATTAGTCAATACGGCTATTCTGTTTGCAGAAGAAAATAAGAGATTGGCTTTTATCCGGCCGTAACGAGGAGGGGAACTTAATTAATACCGCAAATGGGAGCATTTTGTATTTGTCCTTTCTTTCTTCGTTTTAATTCCATTGAATGATGATACCTTTCTTTTTATGTATTTTGCATAACCTCAAATCCGCAACTAAGCTCTTCAGCGTCCTTCTTGCGTCTAAACGTCCTCTCATCACTGAATTAGCAGATAAATTGAGGCTGAAATACCCACTTCTGCCCACAATATCCCTTGCCCCACTATGCGACTTGAGGCAATACGCAGTATCATACCCATAAGTTGTAGGCGTTATCCAAAATCAGTCTGAAAAATATCTGCGTAAGCATTATTACAGGTATAGATATTCAGCACATACCGCCTTGATGTTCTGATCCACTTGGCTGGTACAGAGACAAACCTGAAGACAAACGCTTTTATGCGACTTGTTGCATTGAGTCCGAACCTCTTTACGTCAAGTCTGTGGATAATGGCCTTGTAGAAATTACGGATAAGTGCCGTAAGAAGAAGGAACACAGTGTTCTCTGCCATGAAGGATTTGGGCAATCTGTCCCACCCGAAACCATTGTTCATATCATCGAAGATACGTTCCTTTCCTCCACGAAGGTTATAGAACTCGACAATTTCTCTTGTGGAAGATTCATAGTCGTTAGTCAGGATACAACGGTATGTGTATTCTCCTTCCCAAAGATCAGCACACCGTCCATCCGTTTCTGTCTTTGAATCACAAGTCGGTATGCTTTACCCTTCCACTTCTCAACAAGAATAGAGTTCAATTCGAACTCAATGCCATTGATTTCAGTCTTCCAGCCTCTAAGAGCAAAGATGTCATTGTAGAGCGAACTGCAGCGGTTTGCGCGGATATAGAAGGATTTGCTGTGTTTCTCTATTTCCTCCACGATTTCCTCGAACATGATCCACAATCAGCTCTGAAACGATTGATTGTAAGTCCGTTCTGCTCAAATCTCTCAAAGAATCTCTTCAGCGTGTCCTTCTGATGAAAACGAACGTTGGTGTTACCATCGCTATTCTCAATGCCAACAATCAAGTCGTCAATAACCGCCACGCCAGGGCGATAACCAAGGAACTTCTTGTATGTAGGCTTTGCATCATACTTCTCAGTCTCTATGAACTGATGGTCGAAATCAACATCATACATCTCGCCCCTTTCAGTTGGCCGGATGCAAACATACAATTGAGCAGTAAGGGATTGAGTGTGTCAGCCGTGTTGAAATCGTAGTTCTTACCCGTGATGTGTATGAGATGTTTCCTTGCGTCAGTTCCTTTATCGCTCTGAGGATAGTATCAGAACTACAAGTACGAAGTGTCGGATGGAGCGAGATGGTTCATCAAATGAGTAGTGACATCCTCAATGCATGAGCCACCACAGAAGTAGATACTCATGAGGGAACGGACGATTTCACTGTACTGATAACCGAACGAGCTACACCTTAGACCGAGTGTCGAGTCGATTACAGATGACAATGTGGAGTCAAATTGCTCCATGATTGAAAATATTCCTCCAAAAGGAGTGAGCTTCTCGGATTTGTATTTTGCCATGCCTGATGAGGTTTTGTTTGATTATTTTTGCAACACTAAGTTAAGGAATCCTCTGACATGGCAAAATCCTGAGCAACTTTTTGTTGCTCAGGTACTTAAAAAAAATATTTTATAATAGTGTTGCGGAATTAAGGGTAAATA